>Ga0208427_1000282_pt1 | contig 22083 bp, 19 predicted proteins | sample DEB08_DNA_FD_184532 | JGI IMG/M metagenome (GOLD analysis project Ga0208427, IMG submission 184532) | Aqueous microbial communities from the Delaware River and Bay under freshwater to marine salinity gradient to study organic matter... | ecosystem: Environmental > Aquatic > Marine > Coastal ...
AGTTGTTTTTTCTGACCTAAATTTGAATTAACTGCAAATGGAACTTTACATTCAGGATGAGCTTTCCACCAATCCATTAATTTCCAAAAATCTGGAGACATTGAAGGTTCTCCTCCTGTAACTCTTAATTCTCGTAAACTATATTGTAGTTCAGCTTCCCACCATTTCCAAAATGCTTCGATGTAAGGGTTACCTTCGTTTTTTCTCCCGTATGGCATAGCATGTGAACCATCGTGTTGAAAGGCTGCTGCCCCATCTGAAACTAAATTCTGGTACGGGCCTTTAGTTTTAATATCTTTTTGCCAAGTTGTACTAAAAGACGAATTACAATACGAGCAACCAAAGTTACAGTTACCGTCAAATGCTATCTCTAACGTTTTAAGGTCAACGTCTTCGGTATATCCCATTGTCTCTTTAGCTTGTTTAAGTTCTTCATCTGTGTAGATTACCGATTTATAAACTCTATCGGAGACTTTATCTTTTCCTAAATCTTCAATTTTCCAGCAGTATTCACATTCTTTAGGTCTAATGCCTTCCATCATCTGCTTACGTACAGCTTTCTTATACTTGGTATTGTGGAGTGCTTTATAACTTACTTCTAACTCAGTCAAAGGTATTTTATGTGCAGGAGGGTGATGGCAGGACGTTGTTGTACCATTCCCTAACCATATGGTAGCATTATACCATTTAGCTCCACAAAATGAAGGAGATAAACTGTTAATAGCTCTATCTCTATATTGCTGGAACGTTTCATTTTCTTTTTTAGCAAATACTCCCATTATATTTTATGTATAAAATTAAGATTTTCTGTTGTATCTACAAACTTATCGAAAATCATAGTTTGAAAATCATGGTTAGTTACGGTTTTACCTTCATGTTTAATGTTAAAATTATGTATCTCTAAGTCTACATAGTTTAAATTAAAATCATTTTTAGGAAAATTACCAGCACCAAAAATAATGTGAGGAGAATCTGATAACCCTAAAACTCTGTTTTGTAAAGTTTCTTCCACAACAGCCTTCTTATTAATAAATACGGTAATTTTATGTTTCGGCACATGTACTACCGTTAATAAGTACCGTTCATACGGTTGTATAATATTACCAATATCGTAGTATCTAGCACCGTCTTCAAAGGTAAGTGTGACCATGGTAGTATCCTTATAGACATCCAATCCACTATATCGAGGTAGTAAAGTAAATACAGTTTTTTGTGTGTCTGTATCTTCCTGTATTGTAAAATCAACAGAAAAAGAAAATTCCTTATCTCCTGATAGTAAAAGATTTGTGGGATTAGTAGGGAATGTTTCACAAATACTACTTGGCCAAAAAACTAATGGGTTACCCTTGTTTATTCTCATAGTATATTTCTTTAAACTCAGGAAACGTTTCTAGAAACTTTGTTCCTCTTCTTTTATCGTATTCATCTACAAATTTTACAAAATCTTTTCTATACTTTAGTGTATTAAAGTCTGAATCACTGATTGCGTAGTCGTAAAGTCTTTTTATTTTTTGTATTTCTACGTTTGAGAATCCATAATTTTTATTTGTGAATTCCTTAATACCGTAGTATAGTGCTTTTACTGCACTTTCATAAATTAGTTGCTTTTGTTTATCAGTAAGAATTTTAACCGATAGGTGTGTGGGCCACCTTAAATAGGACGTATCCAATTGAAGTGCAGAAACCCAATATCTCTGACCGTTAGCATGTTTACGTTTAACCTCAAATACTTTTTCAATTAAATCACTATAGGTAAACACAGATAAGGCATTATATGTAGCCATTATATTAACGGTAACCTTAGGTAGCTGAGTAAGTACTTTATCTACGTTTAACCAAAACTTATCGTAGTTTAATCCAAAACGTGAGTATTCAGCTTGAGCACCGGTTGCTTCAACAGATGTAAATATAATAAGTTCTCTTACTTTATTATTTTCACATAAGTCTTTAGCTATTTCTATAAACCTATCTAAAAGTTTATCAGGTATTCCTAGGTTAGTATTGATAGCAAGAGAAATGTTAGAATTACGGTCATAATGAGTTTGTATGTATTCTAATACTTTAAAAGTGTCTTTTAATAATAAAGGTTCTCCTCCAGTAATTCTAAATGTATGTAAATCTGGGAAAAGATCAGGCCACCATTTCCAAAAGGCTTCAACATATGGGTTTTCCTCAGTTTGTTTATACGGCATTTGATCTCTTGCCTTTATATCGTCTATGGAATTAAAATTATATTCTGTAGGGTATCCACCAAACTTTTCTATTTCTTCAACCCATTTAGATGAGTATTGAGGACCGCAGTACGCACAAGCAAAGTTACAAGTATTACCAAAAGAAACTTCTACATAACGTGGGTTAAAATCGTCTCTCCAGTAACTATCCTTTATCTTCTCAAAGTCATTTATAGACCATGGTTCAGTAGATTTAAAAACTCTGTCAGAAAATGATGTTGAATTATCTTCTACATTCCAACAGTAGTTACATTCCGAAGGTCTTTGACCTTCTAACATTTCTTTTCTTCTGGTCTTTTTATGCTGTGTGTTGTGTAGTGCTGATGGGTTCCTTTTGAGCTCTGCTAAAGGTATTTTATGAGGAGATGGGTGGTGACATGAGTGAGTCATCCCCGTTCCGAGGTGCATAGTAACTTGTGTCCATTTAGCTAGACAAAAGCCGCAACCGACTTTATCTAACTTTTTCTTTACCTCGGCTGGGTTCATAATTTAATATCGATCATTTTAGCCCATGGTGTTAATTCTTTTACTTGAACTAATTCGTATTTTAATTGTTTGATACCATCATTTTTATAATTCCATTCACCCTTTTGCATTTCTAGAACATATCTTCTTTCATTTCTAGCAGTAGTTTCACCTTTGACAAATTTACCGTTTACTATACCTTCATCTGGGTGAGGTAAGCACCTCATTCTACCTTCTATTCTATGGGGTATAATAGAGTTAGGTACTTTTATGTCTTCCTGTTTCATTTCAGTATTAAAAAATTCAACATTTGTTTTAGGATAGTTAAAATCTACATCTATAATAAGACCTTCATCTGGTAGTTGTTTGTGTAGATTTTTAACCTCTTTGGGAGTTAATGCTCTATCCCATGCATGTACTTTAGCTATATCCCCTTTAAAAAATTTATATGAGCTATCTTCAGGTTGTGAAGGAGACATACCCAGGTAGTAGTCATTACTGCCGTAATTTTTAAGTTTACCGTCAAATCTTAAAGGAGAAGGACTACCTAATCCCACTTTAGAGTCTACTTCAGTACCGTTTAGATAAAAATGAGCTAAATGATCTTCCTCACTAATCACTGCAGTTATCCAACTCCACTGTTTGTCGTATCTTTTCAACCACATGTAATTATGTTTGTTAAATACGTTCCAAAAAGTAAAAGAAAGAGCTCTTGAATTATTAAATGATAATCCATAATCATAACCAGGTAGTCTTATAATAGGATACTCTACATATTTTCTATCCTCATCCCCTATAAGAAAAACTTTATTTTTATCTGGTTGTTGATAGCATCTAACTAATGCTGAGATTGTATGTGATCTTTGTGTTAGTGCTTTAAAGTCTCTTTGGTATGGTATTTTAGCATATGCGTCCTTACCGTTAAAGTGTAGGTAGTTTTGGCTTTTAAGTTCTGTTGGTAGGTATGTATCATTAGTAAGACCTTCTAAATGACATCGCCAAAATAAATCATCATCTTCCATACCCCAGTCCCAATAGTCATTAGAGTATCCATTGGTAGCCTCTACTTGTTCTTTTGTGAATAAAACAGCTCCTCCAAAATACTCATGGTATTTTAGTTCATAATCCATTTGCTGTATTTTGGTAGCAATATGACGAGGAGCTTTTTCAGGGTATGAATAATCTGCTCCACCGTCTTCTTCAGGTATCATATCAATATCGTGCCACACTATATAATCACATCCATCCTCAAATGCATGTTTAGCACCAATGTTTTTAGTCGCACCTCTATTAAAGAGTTTATCATCAACTTGATGTACTATGTATATTTGAAAATCTATATTCTGTGCTTTTAAGTATTTACCTAGTTTAGGTATAAACTCATGCATATGTATTTCTCTATTTCTGTATGGAACACAGACTCCTAATTTATGACTCATATCTGTACTTCTAAATGGTGGAAATTATTACTTGTAAACTCGTCTCTAATTTTATAATTGTTAGGTAAGGTAGATAATCCGTCTTCTGTGTATTTAGACCTGTCATTATAAAACTTAGTGTAGTAGTTAATTTGATTTTTTCTACTGTTCCAACTCACCCAATACCCATCTTTATACCCGTTTTCACTATGAGGTAAAACTTTAAATTTGCCGGCTTTACGACTTGGAATAGGAATATAAGTTTCTGTAGTATATTGGGTTATTTCTGGTTCAATGTTGCTTGCATATCCATCATTACCATTACCAGAAAGATCTATCAACCTATTTTCATCTACAAATTTCATATCGTAGTACATTCTAAGAAACTCTGAATCTTTAAATTTGTAAAGGCTGTTGTTAACATTTGCAGATATTTGTTTACATACTGTATCATCTAAAACCTCGTTATATATTGCAAAACTGCTTATTACCCCATTAAACCAGTTTTGTTTTGCATCTCTTTCTGGGTTACCTACTCCTAAATATAGAAAATCTTGTTCCTGCAAAGGAAGTAATTTATCGAAGAAATTATGGTTAACATATTCTCCGTTAATATACATCTTAATATCAGGTACGTATTTACCGTATTCATCTTTAGAATTAGAAGCCATATTATCTATAGTAATAACTACATTGTAGGCTCCTTCAGGAAGTTTATCTGATGGAATTGAAATAGAACTTAAATCTTTTTTCCAAAACTGAAAGTTAAAATCTCTAAAAGAATTATAATTTAACGCTGTGTCAAAACCAGGTATTGAAAAAACTGACATTTCATCTGTGATTTCATACTCCTGTATAGTTAGTTTATCGACAACAAACGAACAAAAAATAGTAAAGTTTCTATATGAATTTATAATATTAGGACATTTAACAAAACTATTTTTACCATTAAACTTAAACCCAACTCCTTCTCTACCTTTCTGTAATACTTTTTTTCTATCTAATTGGATATGGTTTTCTTGACATCTTAAAAGTAAATCGTCATCCTCAAATCCCCAACCCCAATACTCGTTTGAATAACCATTTATTTGTTTGAATATATTACTAGGGAATAGCGTAACACCACCGAAATATTCATCAAAAAGTGTTCTTGAAATACCTTCTGGTAGGTCTAAATCTGTGATTAAATGTATAGGTTTGTCGACATAGGAATAATCTACATCAACCGGTAGCATATCAACATCGTGAAAAACTACATAATCACACCCTAACTCTTCAGCACGAACAAAACCTATGTTTAAAAGTTTACCTCTATTAAAGTCTTGGTCTCCTAACTGTTCGACAACTATTATTTCGTAGTCAAAATCAATATGTTTACCTATCTCCTTCTTAAATTCAAATAACTGATTTGCTCTATCTCTGTAGGGTATTATTATGCCAAGTTTATGCTTCTTTTGTTGGCTCATCCTCAGGTACTAATTTTTTAAATTCAGATAGGTAGTACTGTGCTCTTTCATTCCACCCTTCTTTATCAATTTCTTCAAACCATAGTGTAAGAGCATCTAAACATCTAGCTATTTTTTCCATAGCCTTAGTTTTTCTTTCTTCTAATATTAATCTTTCAGCTTGATAGTTTTCTAAACTCATATTGTAACAATTTTATTTCTTAATGTATCCCAGTGTGGATAGTCCATATATTCAATATATGATAATTCCCTCATTTCTTCAACTAAATACTTGAGATTATCTATACTTATTTTCCATCCATTTTTTTTAATTGCATCATACATAACTTTATATTCACTAGAATATGAATACGGTTTATTTACATCTGCAACTTTTTTAATTCTCTCTACACAAGTACTATCCCATTTAAAGTGGTGAACCTGAGTAAATACATCCTCAATCGGTAACCTTTTAGGGTGTGTCTTACCCCAACTAGTTTTACCATTACCAAAATCTACATAATGTTGTCCTGATGTTACATTAGTTGAGCCTTTCATTAGTGTTACTTTGTTAGGGCAAGCTTTTGACATTGGATATCTAAAAAATCCTGCTAAAGGAAAAGCCTTATGAATGTTAGTGTCTCTTGTAACCTCCGGAAAAGTACCGTCTATACCTATTCTATCTAAAAATCCTCCTGTTACAAACTCATACCCTAGTCTTTCACATCGTCTAATAATAGATTCCACATCATCTGGGTATACTTGTAGTTCGTCGTCGTCTGATACAATCCACCAATCATCTGGTTTAGTGCTTTTAATGGTGTTATATATTTCTGTAACTCTTTCCCAATTGTATTTTTCATCGGTAAAAACCATAAATGGCTCTATACCTAACTCCTCTATCTCTTGTAATATAGTGTCATTATCGTGCTGTCTATATACAGCTACATACACCTTATCCACCATATCTTCATAATGTTTTAACATATGAGGAAGTATATGTGTGTTTTCTCCAACTACTGTAACTAAATTAGGCATGTCTTAAAATTGTTAGTCCTGTTGAACTTGGTTTATCTCTTAAAATTCCTTCGTTAAAAAAATCAAATCTTTGCCATTCGTCGCTTATCTCTTCAATAAACATAGAAGGACCTTCTGCAAAGTTATCATGATGATTTTGATCAACTATATCTTTCGTGACTATATAATTCTCAGCGTATCTTATATCAGTATCGTGTATAGATATAATACCGTTAGGGCTTAAAATTTTACTGTATAAGTTAAAGTCATTTTTTACATCTTCGTATGAATGTCCTGCATCAATATGTAAATAATCAATTTTTATGTCCTCTTTAACGAAAAAGTTATAATACGCATTTTCTGTTGTGTCGTTAATAATTCTAGGGCAAAAAACTTTTCTGAAAAAAGAGTCTGTATCCAACCAGTCCACTTTACCACCTATTTCATTTGCTGCGTCTACAACGTAAGTTGTACCTATATCTCCCCAACTCTTTCCATCATCACCATCAAATATACCAACATCGTATAAATCAACCCTGGCTTGTGTCATGATACGTGGTATAAAACCTCCTCCTGATCCTAAACAAACGCAGATTTTAGCTCTCATAAAGTGTATAATAGAGTATATCAACATACCGTCTCCTAAACTATACTCAGTGGCCCCGTGAGACCACTTATACGGTACAGGTTTATATTCTATATACTCGTTACCATTAACGTCAGTAGATGGTATTTGGTTATGGGTTAAAAAGTGTTTTATGTAATCTTTATTAAAGAGCATGCTGTATATATGCCAAATCTACATCGGTTTTAGCTAATAGGTTATTTAATATACTGGTTTCATGGTCTAATGAATAACCATTTTGATTTTTTAATATTAACGTTTTATCCATCCAGTAGTGTCTAAAATATGTACCACTCTCTTCGAACGTAATATGACCTTTATCACTAGGTTCAAAGTACCTACCTTTTGAATGCCACTTTTCGTTTAGTAATGTGTCATATTTAATACCGTAAAAATCTAAAAGATGCTTTAATACCAACTGTTCTGCAAATATTAAAAATCTAGAGTTAGGTACTTTTAATTTAGTAAATTTCTCCATTACTTCCAAACTTATTCTAGCATATGTGTTAACAAAGTCACTATCTGGATAGTAACAAAAACAGCAGTTAATGGCATGAGGTGCAGGACGTAGTATTAGGTCACTTACTTCTCTTACATATGCATTCCATGTAGTATCGTAGTAGTGTTCGCCGTTTTCTTCGTGAGCGAAAAAAGGAATATTGTTAAAATACTGGTCTAGATTTTTATATACTAAAAAATCATGATCCATTAATATCGATGGTCCTTTTACAAACCTTAATTTTTCTAACTTAGATGAAGCCCAAAAAATATTTTTATCAACATGTTTGTTTTTAGGTAATATATCAACTTGATCCCAAATGTGTAGTCCGTTAATTTTTTCAAGAAAATTATACGTACGTTGATCAGTAGTTAGTATAGTGGTATGGGTGGGGTGGTGTTTCTTCCAAAGATATGGTGAAGAGAGTAACAACAGTGTATTTAACCTGTCGTATTGAGAGTCGTTATCCCTTATATTTTCAAAAACCCAATTAACATTCAAAACCTTTTATTAAAGATTACGTAAACTCTGCGTAAAATACTGTGGTTGCTGTTTCGTTAGCTGAGGTTAACGTAAGTGTGGTACTTGTAGATATTTCTGCTCCACCTGAACCTCCTCTTCTCCATCTTACAAAAGTACGAGGGTAGGCAGCTGTTTCGTCAGCAACTAAAGTAAGGTTGGATTCATCTAGGTTAACATTCTTTAATGTAGCTCCTGTTGAATCAGCTACAGAGTAACCAGTAGCAGTAATATCAACATATCCTCCAGTAGATACTTGTAAACTACCGTAAAACCAATTGTTATTGTAAATCTCACTAGCTGATGTTGGGTTGCTGTTAGCTGGTACTGCATCACTTAATGCATTGTTCATTGTGACATTAGAATCTGATGCTACACCGTTTGACCAAGTGTCAAAAGTGCTAAAGGAAATGTTCGTAGTTCCGTAGGTGTATACTGCCATTTTATTTTACTATTTTAATTTTATCCTCTCCGAAAACTTCTGCTAAAATACTAGCTAATTTTTCGTAACAATATTCTCCTAAATTGTTTATAATGTCGTAATCAACAACTAACTTAGTAGTTTTTTTCTCGTCTATTTGTACTTTCTTCTGTGTGTTAACTGTTCTGTATAAAGTGATTTCATCTCCGTTTTCATCAAAACTAACATAAGGTACTTCTTTAGTTACGTCTTGCATTTCATAGATCGGTTCAACTACCTCTTTTTCTCTATACATTGGAACTGCAAATAAATTTTGTAATTCTATGTCAACACCTTCTGATTTAGTATCCGGATAATAAATGTACTTTCCATTTGTAAGACCAACAGCAGGTTTTAAATCGTCGGTGAAATATTTTCTTAAAAATTTATCACCAAATGTTTTATCTAACCAACTGGTTGTTGTAAATTTAATCTCATTGACAGTCATATTAACTTTAAAACTATCAATTCTTACGAACAACTTTTTAGTTGGTCCTCTGTTTGTCTCTAAATCAGCTAAAACTTCTATTCCCATATTACTAATATAAGAATTATTTACTTAACTCGTCTACTTTTGCAGATAATTCTTTTACAGCTTGTAATAATACTGCTGTTAATTTTACGTAATCAACTGCTAAATATCCGTTATCTCTTTCATGAACTAATTCTGGATATAAAGCTTGTACTTCTTGTGCTTTAACTCCAATGTCATGTCCTTTCTTAGAAACAACATCTTCGATTCCATCTTTCCAATCGAATTCGTATCCGTTTAATTGATTTACTTTATCTAAAGCTCCGTCTAGAGTCTTGAAGTTTTCTTTTAATCTTTCATCAGAAGAATAATATGCCGTAATGTCTCCAGTTGCTCTGATTTCTCCTGTTGTACCAGATGCAGCGGTACCTATACCTAAACTATCAAACTGTACATCTGCTGATGTTCCTAATCCTACATGTGTAGCAGTTACTCCAGATACAGTACCAGTAAATGTTGGAGAGCTAAACATTGTAGCCTTACTCTCATTAGTTACGTTACCAAGTCCTACATGTGTAGCAGTTACACCACTAACTGTTCCTGTAAAAGTTGGTGAACTAAACATTGTTGCTTTTGACTCGTTGGTTACATTTCCTAACCCAACATGAGTTGCTGTTACACCGCTAACTGTACCAGTAAATGTTGGAGAGCTAAACATTGTAGCCTTACTCTCATTAGTTACATTTCCTAATCCTATTGTAGTTCTAGCTGTTGCTGCATCTGCATCATCTACTAAAGTTTTACCGAATGCAGAGATTGTAGTTGAAGCTGGTAAAGAAAGTGTAGCGATATCATTATCTACGTCTACTCCGCCTATTTGGAATTGAGTAGCGTTAACTTTTCCACCAGCACTATAAATAACTCCTTTTGAGTTTACTACTGTACCTGCAGATGAACCGTCTAATAAGTTAAGTTCTGCTGCTGTTGCAGTTACTACTGTACCATCTATTATAAGTCCATTAATAGGAACACCAAATTGTTTGTTAACTACCCACTTATCTCCAGTGGAAGCATAAGTTAATGTTGCACTTGCTCCAGCTACTGTAAGACCGGCACCGTTAGCTGCTGCTGCGTTTGCAGATCCAGAAGCTACTGTAATGTTAAGATCTTCTACATTTAAATTAGCTACCTGTAATTCTGTTCTTGTACCAGTTACTGTAAGGTCTCCTAATAATGTCGTATTGGCACCAGAAACAGAAATTGCTGATTTAAGAGAAGATGTATATGTGTTAAGACCTGTTACATCGCTTGCATTATCGACAATATCAGCTGCAATACTTGCACTTGTAGATGTAAAGGACCCACTTATATTGTCAGCTATCTGAGCAGATCCTGATAATAAACCAGGTACTTTAGTGTTTACATGTGCTACAGAAAGTGAACCAGAGATATCGTCAGCTATCTGAGCTGAACCTGATAGTATGCCAGGTACTTTAGTATTAACATGGGTTGCTGATAAAGAACCTGAAATATCATCAGCTATCTGAGCTGAGCCTGATACTAATCCAGGTACTTTAGTATTGACGTGAGTTACTGATAGTGAACCAGAAATATCGTCAGCGATCTGTGCTGATGATGATAGTAATGGATCTGGTTTACCTGATATTCCTTCCCAGGTATTGAACGATCCACTGAATGATCCGGTTAATTGTGCACCATCACCTTTCAGTTCGGTGATCTGCGTAATGGTAGGTCTTTGTATTCTCATGAGTTTATAATATTATCTTTTATGATAGCTGTCTATAATAAATATGTCTTGTTTGTGTTAAATACTTCCTGTAACCCAATTTAATTCACTTTCAGACCAACTATATGATCCTGTATATGATCCTGTTACATCTCCTGTAGGATATTCCACCGGTGCTTCCCATAAAAATGAACCGGTATCTAATGTCCAAGAGTTAAAAGGTTGAGGAGCATAAAATGCATCTAAAGTAGAATCATATGTATACCCTATGCCTGCATAGTTTCCTCTTAAAGATCCTGACTGATCTGTTGAAGGAGTATTAGAATCCGGCTGATAATGAACTCCTCCTCTTGTATTATACGAGGTCTGAATCCAACTACCAGGTGAATCATCTACAAAATTATCAAAGAACGAAGCTTCTGCTACGATAACTTTGACTACTTTTCCATTTGTAACTTTTGCGTAATGTGCCATGTTTATAAATATCTTGTTTTTTTATGCTGTATATGTTCCTGATGATGTAAATTTTAATATTGTGTACGAACCATCTGTTGTTACAGTTGGTGAACCTGTAGTTGTACCTGTATAAGTTGATGTAAGCATTCTAAGTATTACTACTCCTGAACCTCCACCTCCACCGGTATTAGAAGCTTCGTCTCTAGCACCACCGCCTCCACCTCCACCGGTATTGACAGTCCCGGCAGTTCCGCTTAAACCTGCATCTCCACCGCCGTCACCTCCACCGCCAGGGCCACCCGTTCCAGGGCTGTTGACGCTGTATCCGCTTAACGTTAACCCACCAGCTGCTCCGCCTCCGGCATAAAAAGTAGAAGTCCCTGTGATTGTAGATAGTGACCCAGAACCGCCGTTTCCACCGTAGTAGTTAGCATCCCCACCTATAAAGCCGTCTTGTCCAGCTTGAGAAGCTCCACCTCCTCCTCCAGAACCTTGTTCAGTAGACCCAGCATGACCGCCTTCATTACCTTGACCAACAGTTCCCGATCCTGCGGTTAAGCTTCTATATCCACTACCCCCACCAGAACCGCCGTCTTCTCCTATACCAAATCCAGTTGAGTTAGCACCACCTGCACCACCTGCACCGCCGCCGATAGAAGTAATAGAAATACTACCTCCGGTTATTGAAGAATTTACTCCACTTGTACCTTTATTGTCAGTTTCAGTCGTAGTAAAAGGACCGCCTGATCCTCCTGCTCCTATGGTAATAGTATATAATGTGCCAGAAGAAAGATCTTGGGATCCAGAAAGAAGCCCACCTGCTCCTCCTCCACCTCCACCGGTATACCCACCTGTGGAGGCTCCACCTCCACCTCCACCTCCTCCAGCAACAACGAGATACTCTACATTAATAGGTGGTAAGCTTTGTTCACCAACGGTTACCCATTGAGTACCGGTATAAATCTTAGCTACATTATCTGTAGTGTCATTATACATGCTTCCAGTTTTAGGAGAAGGGTAATCTGTAGAAGAAGCATATAACGGTAAGTTAAATGATCCGCTAACTGATAATGATCCGCTAAGTTGTATATTTTCGTGTATCATATTCTAAACTGGATCTGAGACTGTAAATGTTCCTGAAGATGTAAAAGTATGTACTTTGAATCCATCTCCTCTTGTTGTTATTGTTCCTCCGGTGGCTGATATTTTAGTGGGATCGTATGCTAAGATTACTACTCCTGAGCCTCCTGCAGCACCTGATTCTGCATCTCCTGGTCCACCACCACCGCCACCGGTATTAGCAGTTCCGGCAATAGGTAAAACATCAGCCCCTGTTGCATACCCATTAAAAGAATAGGCTCTATTTCCACCTTGCCCTCCACCCCCAGGTCCACCTGAGTTACGAGGATATCCACCAGAGTTAGTTGCTCCTCCACCTCCACCTCCAGCATAATAAGTTGATGTACCGGTTATTGTAGAAGCTGAACCTGAGCCTCCAGGCCATCCAACAGAAAGTGAAGGGTTGGTAGTCCACGGTATATTACCACCGATTCCTGCTTGAGAGGCTCCTCCACCTCCTGCACCATAAGTACCAGAGTTAGTAGTTATAGTTGAGCCCCCATCATTTCCCTGTCCTGAAGTTCCTGAACCTCCTACTGCTAATGTGGTATAGTTACCTCCTGAAGCTCCTCCTCCAGAACCTCCATCTGCTGCTATTCCTCCATCTCTACCTGCTCCACCACCGCCTCCAACTGTGCTAATAGTGGTGATACCCGTACCTGCAATTGAAGATGCTCCACCATTACCCCCTGGTGAAGTAGCTGTGGTTCCACCACTACCGCCTGAGCCAATAGTAACAGTAAAAGAAGAACCAGATTGTATAGAGGATAAACTACCTGATCTTAAACCACCTGCACCGCCGCCACCTCCGTAGTAGTGTCCTCCACCGCCACCTCCTCCGGCAACAACTAGATATTCTATATCAGCTATAGCAGGCGGTTGAACTTGTGCACCTACTATCTCCCAACTTCCTTCCCAAACATATAATCTTTCATCAGTAGTATTAAAGAATAAACTACCAGAAGAAGGAGAGGTAGGTTCAGAACCAGATACTCCGTATGGGACCTGAAATGATCCTGATATATCTAAAGATCCGCTAAGTTCTACGTTTTCGTATATCATGCTGTATATGTTCCTGAGCTTGTAAATTTTATTACGGTGTATGAACCGTCTGTTGTTACTGTTGGTGAGCCTGTTGTTGTACCAGAATAATCTGATGTTAGCATTCTTAGTATTACTACTCCAGATCCTCCTGGGTTAGATGTTGAGGGAGGTGAGGTTGCTGAGTTAGAACCATGTCCTGATCCACCTCCTCCGCCTGTGTTAGCAGTACCGCTTGTAGCTCCTGCAGCACCAGAAGATCCTCCGTATCTTCCTCCATTTCCTCCTCCTCCAAGTCCACCTTGAGAAGTAGAAGGAGCATTTACTACACGACCGTCAGTATGGCCTCCACCGCCTCCTGCATAATAAGTCGCAGTGCCGGTTATAGATGATTGTTTTCCATCTCCTCCGTCTCCTCCGTAGTAGTACCCAGATTCAGTACCGTCAGCACCAACTTCACTAGCTCCGCCGCCACCGCCACCGCCTTCATAAACGGCTCCAGTATATCCTTTACCTGCACCCCCAGCGAATCCTTGGCCAGAAGTTCCTGCACCTCCTGCAGCTGTTGAAGAGGGAGCAGATCCAATTCCACCTCCGCCACCAGAGCCTCCTGCTCTACCTACATTATTTTCATAGAAACCTCCTCCACCACCTCCGATAGCTGAGATTGAAACTCCTGTGCCTGTTAGTGTAGAGTTACCTCCATCACTTCCAGCAGTATAAGCAGTAGTACCAGCAGAACCACCGGAACCAACAGTAACAGTGTATGTTGCACCTGAGGTACTGTCAAAAGAAGAGCTTAAAAGTCCTCCGGCTCCGCCTCCTCCGCCCCAGCCTCCGCCACCACCGCCACCGGCGACGACCAAGTATTCTATAGTGGAAGGAGGTAAAGCCTGTTCACCAACTACAATCCATTCAGTTCCAGTATAAATCTTAACCAGATTATCTGTAGTATCATTATACATACTGCCGGTAGCTGCTGTTGCTGAATTAGAAGAGGCATGTTTAGGTAGAATCAGTGAGCCTGATATCGCAAATGAGCCTGATAATGTGATATCTTCGTGTATCATATGGCTCTTATTTTGTTATTACAATTCGACCTGATCTTGAGGAGTTAAACTGCACATAAACGTTATTATCATCGTGAGTTTTTATAGAGGTTGGGAATATCATATAATCGTCCGAACCATATACTTGAACAGTAACGTTTTTAGTTCCTAAACTATGTGAGGCTGTAACTGCTGTTTGTGCTGTAAATGTTTCTGTATAAGAATTACCTGTTAGTGCTGAACCATCACCACTAAAAGAACCCGATATAGTACCAGTTGCAGTTATTGTACCATCAAAGTAACTATCTGTTCCTAACCATCCATATGTTGTATCTAATGGGGAAGTACCTGATGCTAATGCACTTCCAGTATTTGAATGTCTACCGAAATAAGTTCTACCATTATCTGCTAATATTAAACTACCATTATTTCCATTTTGATTACCACTTGATTTTACAATTAAATAATCCCCAATATTTCCGTTCCACCCATTATATAAAACGTTGTGTACACCACCAAGTGTCCAGTTGCTTGCTGAAATCATTAAAAGTTCATTGCTATCAGTGCGGAAATGGCCATTTGTATATATTGCACTACTACCATCTGAGACATGAATTTTATATTCTGGTGAAGTAGTACCTATTCCTACATTACCACTAGAGTCAATTATCATTCTTGTAGAATTAGCAACATCATCTTGAAAGTAAAGGCTGTTGTTTGCAGTTCCTAACCACCATCTACCTGTCGCGCTTCCTGTTCTTTCTAAATATAGCTGGTCAGTACTTGAAGCAACTGCTATATGTAATCCTGAAACGTCATTAGAAGGGCTATTAGTCCCTATTCCTACAGAACCGCCTTGAGTTATGGTAACAGCTTTATTTGTAGGTCTACCATCGGTACTTATCGCACCAAATCCTAAATCTATAGTTGCTGCAGAACCTCCAGTGTTATTAAGGTTAACTAAAGATACTCTACCGGAGTTTTGGGAAGAATAATTTAATTTCGCACCTACTGAAGACGAAACACCACCTACCTGTAAATCTCCTTCATAGTAGTTGTTACCTGCTGTACCTACTGTATATATGTGTGTTTGTGATTGTGGACTAGTAGTACCTATTCCTACGTTACCGCCATTAGCAATCCACATTTTAGCAGTACCATTTGTTCTGAACTCTAAATTGTTATCGCTAAATGCTGTATCAATTATACCAGAGCTGTTACTTACTGAATAGCTTAATTTCAGACCATCAGTACTTGTTGCTATAATAGCTTCACCATTATGTATGTGCAGCTTAGCAGAAGGTGATGTAATACCTATTCCTACTCGATTATTAGCACTATCAACGTATAAAGTGTTTGTATCTACTGTAAGCCCTGAAAACTCAGGAGCCATACCATTATGGGCTACTCTGGTTTCAGAACCAGATGCTCCAGCAATCCAATAATTATTTGTCCCGTCCCATAATAGAGAACCAGAAGCTGGTCCATCATTGACGTGAATACCGCCAAATACAGAACCTGTACCGTTTAAAGATATAATATTGTCCCCAATAGCGAGTGTATCAGAATCTATAATTGTCTGAGTACCTGCTACTGTTAAATTATTGAGGGTTAGATTTTGATTAGTAAGTAAAGATATTATTTGAGCTGATCCTGAGGTAATACCGGCTGGAATGTTTGTGAGTTCGGTATAATCAGCTGTTGTGCTTGCTAATCCTGTTGCTACAGAAGAAGAAAATGCTTGTAGGTCTATTCCGTCTACTGTTCCTGTTAAGTCAATAGAACCTGTTATTCCTAAACTATCTCCAAATAGAACTTTAGTGCCTGCACTATCGGTAATCTTTTTACCAGATAGTATCTCTACTGTACCTTTTAGTTCTATATTACCAGTATCAGTTTGAAGAATAATATCATCAGCACCTGTCTCTAGTAGTTTTATACTCTGTCCTACATCTGTAGAAAAGGTAAGAACGTCTGAATTAGATGATATTACTTTTTGTCCATCTATGTAAAGAGAGGCTGAGGATAAATATAAATCTCTCCATTGTTTAGTAGGAGAACCTAAATCGTAAGTATTATTTGTAGCAGGTAATATATGCTCATCAACAGCGCTTAAATCCACACTCGATTCAGAAGAACCAGAAACTAAATGTCCTCCTTTAGCAACTACTACTCTACCGGTTGTAGCAGGATCCATATAAACTACAACTGAAGATGTTGTAGGAGTAGATATTCTAGAAGGAATAAATACGTCGTCGTTAGAATCGTATACAGTTACAAACACATCTTTAGTTCCAAAAGTATGTGCTACTGAATGAGTAGTTGCTGAAGTAAATGTATCTGATACTGTAACTGTTTCGACTACTTCTCTGGCTATCGAACCAGATACTAAATGACCACCTTTAGAGATTACTGCCCTACCGGTGGTAGCAGGATCCATATAAATAACAACTGATTCTGTTGTAGGAGTGTTTATTCTTGCGGGAATAAATATATCATCATTTTCATCATATAAAGTAACATTCAAATTCTTAGTTGCAAATGTATGTGATATTGAATGTGTTGTTGCTGATGTAAAAGAATCTGTTAAAGTTACTTGTTCTGTCACGGTAGATTCAACTCCTGTCAATCCTGAACCGTCACCGGTAAACGACCCGGTGTAATCGTAAATTGTTGTCTCTAATGAAGAACTAAATGAGACTAATGTAGCTATATCGGAAGCAATAGAACTACTGGTAGATGTTATCGATCCACTTATATCAGTAGCTATTTGAGCTGATGATGAAAGTATCCCGTTAGTTGATAAAAGAGAACCTGTTATTCCTCCTGTTACTGATATACCGTATCCTAAAGATAGTAAACCGGTATCTCTATCTATAACTAATGTATCGTCGTACCAGCTACCGCCGGTTCTTCGTGTGATATAAAAATCACTATTATTATCCATACCGAAAGCTGCTCGTTGGTCATTATTTACTGCAAAAGTTACAGTAGTATGAGTAGCTGTAGATGGGTTAAGAAATATATCTGCTTGAGAACCATCTATTCTTAATGCACCTACTCCATCTTGAAGTGAGTTAGCAGTAAGTTGTAATGGTGGTACGGTAGTCTGAGTAGAAGTTAAGGATAGCCTATCTAAATCTATAGTGTTGGCCTCAACTCTATCAAAAGAACCTGTTGAAGTTATATTGAGATTAGATGCAGTAATTGCATTATCTACTGCAAGATTTGCGAGTGATCCAGATGATCCACTCGTTATGAGTTTTTTCCAGTTTGGCATTTTAACTTTATTATGGTTGGTTACTCAAAGAGCCCACTTCCTCTTTCGAGGCCGATAATAGCTTTATTATAAATATCTAACTTTTCTCTATCAAAGATTTTAACTTTTGCATAACCTTGTAATATGTGTCAAACTCTGCACCTTGATATTGAGCTTGGGTAAGTTTAGATGCTATAAAGCTAGCTTCCTCTTTAGAAAACAAAGAAGGAGAACTAGGTGTTTCACTAGCTCCCCCCTTTACGTTTCTATTTCCTTTTATTGCCATTAAAACCTTTTTAAACATTGTAAATTATATATTATACATAAATGTAAATCTCTCCAGATTCTACTCTGATGTTACCTACGTGATCTGCTTGAGCTGTTGCTGCATTTGCTTCAGATCCTTCATAAACACCTGCAATATGGTAACTTGGTGTTTGGTCTCCTGTAGCACCTGCTGCTATTGAATTAACAATTCCAAGACGACCATCATTACTATTATAAGAAGTATCCCAGAATAATCCAACTCCACTGTTAGCAACTCCATCTGCTCCACCGAATACAATTCCTGAATCACCTGATGTGCTTCCTGAGTTAAGTAAAATATACTTATCTTCAATGTTAAGGTTGGTTACTTGAGCTTCAATAGTATCACCTGTTACAACTAAGTCACCATTAACTGTTAATCCAGCAAATGTTGGTGTGTCTGTTGTTTGTAATCCAAGATCAATTGTTGAACCATCTACACCATTTGTGGTAAGTTTAACTTCACCTTGTTGTGTAGAACTAAGTACTGAAGCAGAAACTAATGTTTTACCTTCTAATGTTGTAATGCTTGCAAGGTTGGTAGCAATATCAGTAGCTAAAGATGCACTTAAACTTGCTGTTGCTGCATTTAGTTCTACATCTGTGGCATAATCACCTCCTAAACCTGCTATATCTGCTGCAATAGATGCACTAACTGAAGTAAACGATCCAGAAATTGCATCCGCTACTCCTGTAATAGTGTTTAACTGAGCTGATCCGGAAAGTAATTCTCCTCCTGTTAGTACAAACTTAGAACCACTAATAGTTCCTGAGGTTCTAATCTCACCAGGAGCAATCATTGTTCCTGTTGCTCCGTAGAATCTCCATTCGTAGTTATTATCTAAATTAATTCCAGCATCTGTACCGTCTAGGAATATAAAGTCACTATCTGCATAATTTAATTCTACCCAAGATGCTCCTGCTGGTACTCTAATATCTGTCGTACCATTACCTTGATCATATACATCACCAATCTCTAATCCTTCTGAGAATGCAATTGATCCGGTATCTTGTTTTAATGTTACACTAAATGAACCACTGGATAATGCACCTGCTTCTACTCCAGCAATAGATGTTGCTAAAGATGCACTTAAACTTGCTGTTGCTGCATTTAGTTCAGCTTCTGTAGCAAATGTAGCGTCTAATGAAGCACTAAATGTTTCTTGAGCTGCAATTCTAGATGCTAAAGAACCACTGTCAACTACCAATCCTGCAATATCACTTGCAATTGATGAACTTGTAGAAGTAAATGAACCACTAATGTTAGCTGTTAAGGCTCTTGTAGCAATATCTGTAGCTAAAGAAGAACTTAAACTTGATGTTGCTGTATGTAATTCTGTAGTTGTTACAAATGTATCATCTAATGATGAGCTAAATGTTTCTAGATCTGTTACTCTAGTACTAAATGAACCACTATCTGATTGTAAGTTATCTATGTCGGTAGCAATACTTGATGAAGCTGCAACAAAAGAACCACTAATATTATCAGCAATTTGAGCTGATCCAGATAATAATCCGTCATTACCTCCTTTAGTAAGTACTTTAGATTCTGAACCTTGTCCACCTGCTATCCAGTAGTTATTTGATCCGTCCCAAAGTAAAGAACCTGAAACTGGGCCGTTTGTATCGTTAACTTCGATACCACCATTAGCTGCTCCTGTTCCGTTTAGAGCTATAATATTATCTGAGAAAGTTACTGTAGTAGAGTCAACTGTTGTGGTTGTTCCAGATACTTCTAAATTTCCAGCAATTGTTACATTAGCACCAGCAACTGTAATTGCTGATTTAAGTGAAGATGAGTAGGTGTTTAAACCTGCAATATCTGTATCGTTAGAAGAAATGTTATTAGCGTTTGTAACTATATCTGCAGCTAAACTTGCTGAAGCATCAGTAAATGAACCTGAAATATCAGATGCAATCTGTGCTGATGATGATAATAGTCCTCCTGAGCCAACACTGTCTTCTACTGAAGCAATTCTAGTACTGAATGAACCGCTATCTGTTACCAAGTCAGCTATATCAGATACATTGGTAGCTATATCTGTTGCAATACTAGATGATGTAGAAGTAAATGAACCACTAATATCACTAGCTAATTGAGCTGAACCAGAAACTACTCCTGTTCCGTCTGTTACCACTAAAATCTGACCAGAACCAGAAACGATATCTGCTGGTACGTTTAATAGGTTTTCGTAAGGAATAGATCCTGATACGATATGACCACCTCTAGCAACAACTGCACGACCAGTTGTAGGTGCTTCAAAATGAATTTCTACTAAATCTGCTGTCTTGGCTTTAATTGTAGAAGGTAAGAATTGTTCATCTTGATCGTCATAAGTGATTACAATAATGTTATCACTGTCAAAGTTGTGAGTAATAGATGCAGTAGTTGCTGCACTAAATGATGCTGTTACTGTAGCATTTTGAGTTACCGTAATACCTTCTAATCCTGAACCGTCTCCTGAAAAAGAACCGGTGTAAGAAATAACAGTAGATGAAAGTGATGAACTAAATAAGTTAATTGCTGCAATATCAGTTGCAAGAGATGCACTTAAACTAGCTGTTGCTGTATTTAGGTCACCTTCTGAAGCAAATCCAGTATCAAGAGATGAACTAAATGCTTCCTGTGCTGCTATTCGAGATGAAAAAGATCCGCTGTCTACTACTAGTCCTGCAATATCACTTGCAATCGATGAACTGGTTGAGGTAAATGAACCTGATATATCATCTGCAATTTGAGCTGAGGAGGATAGAGTTCCTGCTGCGGTAACGCCTGTTAATCCTGATCCATCACCTTGAAATGATCCGGAAAACGAACCTGATAAGGCTACGCCATCACTGCCAGTGTGTATGTACAGGGAATCGTTTGAAAGTTGGGAAATATTACTTCCCGATACTATTACTTTTTTCCAAGTTGCCATGTTGTCGTGTTAATTAGTGGTATGTTTGTTATTAATAAATATTGTAATTTGTCATTAAATGCTACCTAAGTATAAATTATAATCAGTGTCTAAATATAAACCTCCTGAAATGTAGGTAGGCGTTATAGACTGAGTGGTTAAAATCAGTACTCCATCGATGGTTTGATCACCAATAAATGTGTTTGAACCAGTGATTGCATATGAACCGGTAAACTGTAAAATTGAATCAACTTGACTTTGTATTGAACCGGTAAATGTATTGAGTTCAACTGTTTCAGTTCCAGGCCAAACAAATTCATTAAAGTTGTATGTTACAAAGGGGAAAGAACCTCCTATATCAAGTGTATAAAGAGCTGCGGATGAACTAACATAAAATACCTGTCCGTTCTGTAATTTTCCTTTACTGAACGAACTACCGGTAAGTGCATACAAATCAGATAACGTAGCAACCGTTTTCCATGCACCTTGAATCTGACCTACATCGGTTAGTTTCCCGCCGGTGGTTACATTAATGTCAGTACTTATATTAATTGCCATTCTCTATTCTTATTGTGTTGATGATGGAGCCGAACCACTCGATGCCATCAAGAAATAATTTATATCACTTGTACTATCATTTTGAGTAAATATTACTCCAAATCCTGCTTCTCCTGATACAGGGTAAGTATTACCTCCAGTGAATTGAAAATATCTAACAAATGCTGATTGAACTGCGTCTACAATTCCTGTACCTACTCTATCTCCATAAAGTACATACTGGCCAGGTGTAGATCCACCGATTGAATCAGTCATTGAATCTACTTGAGTAAAGTTGGCTGAACCTGATGGGAATATAATATGCATTCCTGTTTGACCTTGAGACCCGGTTGTATGATTAACATCATTTACTAATGCTGATGTGTTACTGCCTTGTAATGTAGATCCAGAACCGATTAAAAATACTTTATCTAATCCTAACCCAGTATAGGCAGTTGTTGTAATAACACTATCACCTAAATTTCCTCCTACAAAAGCTGCAAAAGTTGTATTAGCAT
>Ga0208427_1000286_pt1 | contig 21852 bp, 25 predicted proteins | sample DEB08_DNA_FD_184532 | JGI IMG/M metagenome (GOLD analysis project Ga0208427, IMG submission 184532) | Aqueous microbial communities from the Delaware River and Bay under freshwater to marine salinity gradient to study organic matter... | ecosystem: Environmental > Aquatic > Marine > Coastal ...
TCGCCGTGCCTAATGACGTGGGCAGATTTACCGCTACTGTCTGTGCTAGGTTGCCGAGATCTCTTGATTTAGTCATATCTTAGCTCTCCTAGAACGATGCCACGTCAGACAGTTGTGCTAATGTTCCCGCCGTATTGAGTTTGTACCGAGCAATGCGTCTTGAAGCAGTGTTGCTTGTTTGATTGTTCCCACTGGAATTATCTGCATACACAAAAATTTCACTGCCATCAGGCGAGACAAATAAAATTTTTCCACGGTCAAAATTAGTTCCCGTAAACGGATTGCTTGAACCGCCAAGAGCGTTAGTTCCCGTTAAATTAAAAGTCGGACTGTTTGAATAATTTGCCGCTGTTCCGTATCTTAAACTCACTCCATAATCTGCGGTAGTTGTCCAATAACCATAGTATAAATCTGCTATTGTCGCATCACTGTCATTTCCAGCTTCTGCCGTAGATGGCACCGCCCATTGTTGATTTGGGGTTTTTCTGTAAGCAGCGGCGGGCGAAGAAGACGTAAAACTTCCGACAGTTGTTATATCGTAAGCGGTGCTTGCACTCGCAGTATAAACAGCATCACTATTTTGATATCGTATTTTATTTCCGTTGTCATACCACAGCGCCGAAACTGAATGGGAAGTGCTACCTGAATATACCCGACCATCGTAACTACAACTGGTGCGGTCAAAAGGCGTAGAAAAAGAGTAGCCGTAAATATAACCTTGGTAACTACAAAGTAGCTTTGATCCGTCTACACTTACACTTCCTGCATCATAAAAAGCGTAAGTGAAGCCGTAGTCGGTATTACTCATTGTACTAGCGTTTGTTAAAGTACTTATATCATCGTTTGACACAGCCCATTCATAAATAAGGTTTGACCCTATTCGTGTAAAAAATAATTTTGTAACAACATTGCTCGTTGTAGTTTGGTCTGTCCACATTTGTGCTGGTGCAAAATACCAGTTCGTGCTGGTTGATTTTTGGCTTTGTTTTACGTTCAGCAAAAAATCTACAAAACGAGATGTAGACCGTGCGCCGTCAGACGCATTTAACCGAGCTTTAAATGTTCCATTGTTACTGGCGCTAGTAGATGGAGTAAAAGTAAATACACCTGTGCTTTGATTAATAGATGTCGCTGCACTTAATTGACTAGGGAGCGCATTGTTTGTTGTATTGTAGTCTATTGAATAAGTAACAGGAAACCCTTCTGGGTCACTTGCAACCATTGTAACTGTTGAAGTTGTTTGTAAATTAAGCTGTGATGTTGGCGGTTCTGTTGTGATTAATGGTCCTTGATCTGTACCTGTTGGCACCCGTTTCCAAGCAGATCCATCCCAAATATAAAACGCTTTAAGTGCGCCAGAACCCGTAACATCTTTCACCCAAGCAAGATCGCCGTCTGTGTTGCCGCTAGACGGTAAGTCACCAGTATTGTCGTAAACTGTAACGCCACCACCAGAAGCATCTGCAAACTCAAGAGCGGTAGCGCCAGAATTGACTTGAAGAATTTGTCCCGCTGTTCCTAGGGAACTGGGTGTGTCGCTTAGACCTGTGAGCGTGGTAACTGTATCTGCCAGCGTCCCGTGTTCGACCACTTCAATCTTGTCGCCAGTAACGGGGGCTGCATTGGTTAGGTCTATTGTTGAACCATTTGTAGCAGTACAGTCGGTGCCGACTAAAAGTTTAACACCGTTGAGGTAAACGGCGACCCGATTAGCAGTGTAACTGGTAGTGAGTACCTTCGTGGACGTATTAAATTCTGATGATGTCCCAACAGTGAAAATAGTAGAAGAATACTGAGAGCCAAAAGCGGCACCAAATTCACTGACCGTAACGAGATCACCCACAGTTGCAGCCGCATTAAGTGTAACTGTACCTGCGCTCGTAGAAATTGCATTTATGTCGTTATCCGCTAGGCGTGAGCCGTTGAGAAACACGACCACGTTATCTGCGTTGGTAATCCCGCCAGTGACAGTAAAAACAGTCTGCCCAGCCGTAGCAGTAAACTCTTGCTCAGTCAGCGCAGACCCCGTAGAACCGCCGCTAATAACAGGCGGAGTATAGCTAAACACGCCAGAAGTATTATCATAGCTTAAAGTGCCAGAGCCAGATGCGGTGTTCTGTGTGACAGACAGGTCAGTAAGAGCAATGCCGCCAGATGCTGCTTCCCATGTCATCCCGCCAGTGTTACTAGAACGGGCAGTAAGCACGTAACCGTCTGTGGGAGTGTTGCTTACTTTGAGGTTTGCTTCGTCTACAACGTCATCAGCGATAACTGTGGCACCGTCACCTGTAGAGGTTACTTCGCCGCTGTGGTTGGGGTGAGTATAAGTCGTGATGTCGCTGTAATTCGCCAGCTTGACCCAACTGCCCGCATGAGCAAAATACATGGCTCCCTCGCCATGAACATGGTAGATGCGCCCATGATTATCAGATGCACTTGGCAGATCAGACGTGCTAGAGAATGCCTCGACGATTTGGATGTCTTGATAAGCGGGTGTTAAAAAAACGGTATGCGTCCCAGCAGCCAAGCTCAAGAGAGAACCAGTGCTAGAAGAACGCAGTGACCGTGTTAAATTTAATGAAGAATGTGTGTATGTGCCTGTGCCTATTTCCCAAGCAGACCCGCTCTCAATCACGTATCCGACAGTCTCCCCATCCAATGAAGACGGGAACGCCTGATAACCCGATACAGCAGTAGATGAGAGTGTAATCGCACCTGTGCCGAAGGCGGTCCCACTTGTAGTAGTGACCTTAACTCTGTCAGCGAATTGAGGCATGGAAAGTCCTTAATCTAGGGCTATAGAGATGCTACCAGCGGGAAAACGCAGAGTATCGCCGCTACCAATTGTTTTTGTGGCATCAAGAGCGCCGATAAAAAATGGGCGGCGCTGGGAAAGTGTGGCGTATCCACCGCCAGTACCGAGCGTAACCCCAGATCCAGCAGGGTACTTTGGATAGCGGTTTCCAGTTTCATAAGTTGAGGTTCCAATTTTGTCACCGCCACAAAAAATAGCAAAATGGGTTATGTCTCCCCAGCTAGAGGTAGCCTCTGGAAACTCTACCGCATTGGAATTTGTGATTGTTGTGGTTCCATTCGAAGTGGAAGCCGCACTGAACTCAATTTGGGGTCGTGTATACCCATTGTTTGTATATGATGAGAGGTTGGAAGCAGTACCATTATTATATCCAGGTTCTTGAGAACCCGCACTATCCTCAGTATTAATTCCATTACTTCCGCCAAACGCTGACGTGGACACGCCCAACCAAAACCGTTTGTTGTTTGCAGTCCCGTCTTGAAATTCCCATGTAGAATATGAAGATCCAAACGGCGTATTACCTCCGTCCAGACCCATCAAATTGATAAGGTGATATTTCGAAAAAAGGCCATCATTGTTAGTGTTAAGATTGGTACTTAAATATTGTAACGCACTAGGAAGAGTTATATCGAAATCACCCGAAGCAATTTTAAACTGATCCCCAACATTTGTTGTCACAGCGGCACTAAATGACCCAATCATTAGAGGTTTCTGACCATTATCCGAGTCGATAGTGGATGAGGATGTGCCGTTGGACGGAAGCGCATCTTCATACAAAGCCCAGTAACCGATATCTCCCCAGTTTGAAGTCGTAACTTCGGGAAAACTTATTTGGGAACTGTTTGCAGCCCCCGCATTGTAAGTGCTTGTATCATTGAAATTATTATATACGTTGACCCGACTATAGCCGTTGCCGTTATAGGTTGTGCCAGATGATCCGGGTTCTTTTGCCAGCGCTTGCGAGGCCGTATCCGACTCCGAAAAAGCTGTGGTAGAGATGCCCAGATAGAGTGACGTGAGTTTGGTCATCTCAGTCACTCCGAAGATGTGATCCAGCAGCTTTCGCTCCATGAAATCCGTCAGAATAGCCATCTGGCACTCTCCTAATTAGTCGATGTTGATGTCCAGATCCCCTGCTGGGATGCGGAAGATATCCCCAGATGCGATTGCTTTATCTGTGGCCAATTGCGCATGTGCGATCATATCGGACGCTGTGCCGCCTGTTGATGCGGGCATTATCATCACTGCTACGACTGTGCCGTAAGACGCTGTGGCCTCTGGAAATTCGATTGCAGAAGAGTTGGATGCGTTGTTGCCAGACACAGTGAAAGTCACGGACTGACGGGCATATGCTGTTCCAGAGGTTGATACTTCGGTTCCCAGAGCGGAATCTGTGGGATCAGTTGTGCAAAGCGCCACGTACCATGAGGTTGGGCGAGTAACGCTATCGGTGGTTAAAAGATACTTGAGAGTGTGGGTCTCAAAACTATCAGAAAGTGACATGAGATTCTCCTCAGATTGTCATTGAAAATGAGGAGACCCTAACACTGTCTCCTACGACTAGGTTTGCGTTGGAGAGAACGAGGTCACCGCCGCCGTTCAATCCACTTACGGTACCAGAGAAAATCTCTTGGCCCTCTTTGTTAAACACCTTGAAAAGGGAAGCGGTCCCGGCATTCACAGTATTGTCGCTCGTTACTGCGTTTGCCAGAACCGTCCCATTATCAGCCGACCCAAAGGCCGGATTTGATAGGGGCAATGTAGCTAACTCGGTATTGGAATTATCCAATATTTGCACAGAACCTGCTGAACCCGTACCGCCGTCAATAAGATCGACTATACCGTCCAGCGCAGCATTCTTAGCGGCTGTGGTGAGTGTAATTGCCATTGCCCGTATCTATATTAAGCCAAGTTGTAGTTGGCTGTCATAAGTGCTTCCGGGCGAAGGATCTTGCGCCCATATAATTGCATACCCCGGACCACATCCGCAAATGTGTCTGGTGAACGGAATGTCTCCGTTTTTGCAATCTGGTCAGCTACTGCTACCGCACTGTCGTGACCCGCAACCATCACACCAAAGTTGGTTTCAGAACCCGCTGACGCAGACGTTCCGGGACCTGTGCCGAGGTATGGAAGGTTGTTAGAAGTATATACCCGCATATTACGGATCTTCTGTGGCAATTGACCATTACGGATTTCTGATGATCCACCGTAATCAGAATTTACCAGTTTAGAGTCTTCGTCCATCAGGACTTCGACAAAGACACTGTCTACAACGACCCAGCGCCCGTCAGTTGGGACGTTTGCTTGGTCCATAAGACGGTTCATACGGTTGAGGATTGCCAACGGAGAAGTAATACCGCCTGCTCCACCGCCTGCAGCGATTGGAATAGAGGTCACTTCTGATGTGCCGCCTAGATCTGATCCACCGAAGTCGGTGATATCGAGCTTGTTAGCAGCCAGCAATTCGTCGTTACCAGCGTTTGAATCGGCTTTAGTGCCGTTTACATCGCCAGACGCTGAACGCCGTGCCCATGCGCTTGGTGTTTTCCAACCAGCAAGGTAGCCCAGTACTTCGGCGTCAAATGCGTCCCGCAAATCATATCCTGCACGGTCCGCTGCGAGGTCCATGAAATTAATATGTGAGTGGGCTTGTTCAATATCCGCCAAAGTAAATTGGAAGTAATTTGCCTTGTCTACGACCATTGTGAAGTCGTTGTCGGTCAGATCTTGGGTTGCCAATGTGGTGCCACGTTCCAACGTATTGATGGTGATTGTGGGCTCCTTGATTATGCGGACAGAGTCACCCATCTGGCTGATCTCGCCGCTGTAATCCGTATTGGTTACCGCTTCAGCCACAGAACTTTTTCTAAAAGCAATCTGGGCCTTCTTGGAGTAAATAACGGGCGAAAAGTTGCCCGAATTAAGGTTGGTATAGCCGGAGGCTTTTGCGAATGCCATTTCATTTGTCTCCTGTGAATTGGCAGGGCTTTAGGGCCCGTGTCGATCCGAAGAGGACATTTCAGTGGCAGTACTGGTACTGGGGGTGCGTATATATACACGTATATACGGGCCCCATAGTACTGGTGGACTTACAGTCTTAATTCTTCTGGAAAATAAGGTTACAAGGGTGGACTATTAAGTGGCCTTGTTCCCTTTTGTTATATCACTGTTTAGGTGAAAAAGCAAGTGCTAACGTGCAGCGCCAGTGATGTCGTAACTAAAATTACCGCTGCGGATAGCTTCTTGTATTGCTTCTTGGTTCTTCTCGAACTCCTTATCGGTCATTTGCTCGATTTGGCTTTCGGAGAATGAGGCTCGTTGGCGGCCTGTGGGCGCTGGGCCCGTGGATCTACCAACAGACTGGGCGGCTGAGTTGGACCGTTTAGTCTTTGTCCCAGTATCAGCTTTGTAGAGATCGATGGCCCGAGCTGCACTACGGGCATCGCTGGTATTTTTGTATAATGCATCTTGGATATTCTGCGGCTGGAGAGCAACCCAATCATGGAAGTCTTGGCTGGCTCGGATCTGGACAAAGTCTGGATGAAGCTGTAACAAGACCTGCTCGGCTTCTTTGCGGGTGATCTTACTCTCTAGGTCACGCAGCCCCGCCATTTGTTTTTTGCCTTCTTCTAAGGCTTCATTGGCCCTCTTTCGTGCGATTGTATCCACAATCTTTGCGACGTCGGGATAACGATTAGACCATGCTTCGATCTCTTCGTCTGTCTTAGGGAACCTAATCTGGGCCTTTGAGGCTTGCTCAAGCTGCGCCCGTAGCTGCGCTACTTCCTGTTCTTTCTGAGACAGCATCTGCTGTGAGTGCCGACGTAGATCACCATACCGTTTTTTGTATGTAGCATCCTCGGCGTCTACTGCGGGGGCAGTGCCGTCTTCTTGTTGTTGTTGTAACAGCTCTTGGCTGTAGGAGAGGCCATTATCCTCTTCCTCTACTCGTTGATATTTTGCCATGATTTCCTCGTGTGGGGGCCACAAAGTAGCCACTCAATAGAGTGGGGTTTGCGGGTAGCCCGTGCCGCAAATTAAATGATGAAGGCAATCTTCTGTCGTTGGACCATGCCGGGCATCATTAATTCTTCTTCTTCGGGAAATATCTCGTCTGTCTCGCCATCCTCTTCGACGATTACTCCGGGCCTCTCAATTTCTTGTGCTTCGGGTGCCTCTTCGGCTTCTTCTTCGATGGGATCACTCTCATCCGAAACTTCGGAGTCCTCAGTGCCTTCGCTATCGGATTCTTCTTCCGCATATTGAATTAACCCATCCATCTCCATTGCCATCAGCCCTGCCTCGGCTTCGGCTTGCATCTCCATGATGTGTGCTAATCCGTGCCACTTCACGACGTGCGCTGGGAGTACATATTCGCCTTCAGAGATCATGGCAGATATGTCGTCCCGGACATTCTCTGCCGATGACCCGAGCGGTATAGGATTGCCAGACACTGGGTCCGACATCAGACCCTCGTCGCTGCCACACGCCATACCACCGTGATACATTTCTAATACTTCGTCTTTTTGAACCGCTTCAGCTTTAGCTTGCTCGTAGTTATCTACCGTGCCGTCTTTATTTTCGTCTGCTTTTTCACGATCCATCGTAAAACCTTTCTCAGCCATCTCGAGGCCTGCTTGCGTGGTGATGCCTTTACGAGCGTCTGCCTTGCTTATTGTCATTAGATACCGTCCTCGTTGGACATCAGGCCTGCAGCGCCTATGCCCGTAGCTCCGCCAAAAAGAGACATGACGGGGATCTCTCGGGATAGTAATTTTCTGAATACGGTTTCTTTATCCATGCCTGTGGCTTGTGCAGTGACGTCAATACGTTCGTCCAACAAACGGGCCACTGATTTTAATTCTGAAGCCAAGCCTGTGCTATCGCCGGAACCAAACCAACCCATCGCTTGAGCCTCTGCCGGGGATACGCCTAATATATCCGCCGCCTTAACGTAGATATCTGAGAATACAGCGTACTCTGTTTGCATTGAGACTTTATTAAATGTCTGCTTGCCTAGTGTATCCTCTACCATTGTGGCAGGATCAAACGAGCTAGGGTCGGCGGCGTAGGTGTCCCTAAAATCTTTCTTTATGTAATCGAGTGGAATACTACCCGGCTCGATTTCATTCATCGCATCCAAGGCCCCACGGATAGCATGAGTATCTACAGTTACGCCTTGAAGATTGCCGTAGACGTTCTCTGCAAAGGTGTAGGGCTTGGTATTCGTGTCAGGGTTAATACCTTCACCCTTTTGTACTGCGTCTAAGAGCTTCTTATGTATGCCTTCACTGACGTTAGGCTTACCACTTTCCCCAATCTCGCCCTTCAACCCAATCATCATTGGGTAGCCTTTTTCATTTATACCTTCACCGCCGGGGCCCACCACATCCCGCATATCCAAACCCAGTTGGCGCTTCGCCATAGCTAGTGTGGCGTTACGAATATTTTGAGCAGTTTCGGTGCGGGGGCTGGTGGCAGCATAGGCGTCGGCAAACTCTCGTAGCCAATCATACACTTGCTCTTTTGAGTAGCCCATATTTAAGGCTTTTTCTACAATCGGCCCGGTATGGTAAAAATATTGGGCTTCTGTACCCAGCCACGGTTTCATCCGCTCGGCGAGGCGTTCAGCTATTTTGTCTGATTTCTCTTGTACCGCCCGACCTCTATCATTTTTAGGTAGCGGCCTATTTGAACCTTCTGGGGGTCGAGGTACATATATTTCTTTTTGCTCTGGCAGAGTTCGCTCGTAGCTTTCATTGCTTAAATCAAATAACGGAGCAGATCCGCTGGGTTTTATACGCTCACTCGGCTCTAGCTTCATCTGCTCGGCTCGTAGACCTAGTATGTCGGTCATTTGAGCATCCGTGGGAGAAGGATTAAGCATCTCCTCGTATTTATTTGGGTAATACCGTTTTAATTCTTGTTGAGCGGCCCCAGTTAAATCTTCTAAGCTAAGATTGTCTCTATCAATAAGCTCGGGTAATGAGGGTAAATCCTCCCCCCCTAATTCTAGTGCTTTAGCTTTTGCTTCTTCCGGGCTTAAAAACTTATTAATCTTTACCGAACCATGAATAAGCCACGGTTTGTCTTGTTGTGGGTTTGTTCTAAATTCATAGCTGCCGCCTACAGGTATTCTCTCGGGTATATCCCTTGAATCCCTTAAATCCGCTTCTTTCTGCCACGGTACATCATCAGGTATTTCAACTTCAGCCCAAACTTGATTAGCTTTTCGATAATTTACCTTTTTAGCATCTCGGGTAGCCTTGCCGCCGATGTGTACTGAAACGGGTTCTGTAGTAGAGTGAAAGCCCCCTCTAGGTGCTACGCCGCCAGATAGTGTGGCTTTAATTTGTCCCGGATTTTTGGGATCTTCATCCCCCATCCGAGCATCATACCACTGGCCTTCTTCAAAATGATCTTGTTTATTAACGAATAAAGACCGTCCCTTCATCGGCGGTCCATTATATCCCGGCTTTGCCCAATCCGGGCTAAAGTTTGGCCCTGTGCCGGGGACCGCTTCATACATACGATACGCCGTGCGTGTCTTTTTAGGGGGAGTGCCCGGAACCACGTCGTTCAGTGCTTCCTGAACATCTAAATTGAGATAATCTAAGGCTTCGTCTGATAATTCAGTCTCTTGTAAATTCTGCTTGTTAAATTTTACGTTGCCGAAATTCATACCTACAGTGGAGGGATCATATTCAATTGAACCTACTGCCTCGGCTAAATTCTTAATGCCCTTGCCTGCTAATTTTGCCGCTACACCCGTCAGTGGCAGCGCTTCGGCTATGGTCAGTGCACCCTCGGCCCCTGCCAATGCCATACCTACTTTATCGTCTGCATTCTGCGCCCGGCGGAAGTCCCGCTTGGCTTCCTGACCGCCATATATCAAACCTGCTGGGGTTAGATCCACTAGACCTAGCCCCATACCACCGTCTGTGGGGTTCTCTACGCCTAAGAACCTCTCGGCAGTACGGTTTGCATACTGTTGATCAAATCCTAATGTATCCCGAAGGAAGTCAGACAAAGTGTTCCGGGATCTCTCTCGCAACGTAGGGTTATATACGTCTACTGCCGTACCTCGGGCGTCTTGAGGAGCCTCAGACCCGTCTAATGGGCTATAGTAGTTTTCATCCAACAGCGCTGGGTTAAACTGGTTCTCCGAGCGATACCGGGCGTACTCCTCGGCCTCTTCTTCAGTATCAAACGTCGGTAATTTATCATTGGTATATGGGTCAATAGGGCCATACTCTCGATAAAAGGCTCTCAACGTCTCTTCGTCGTAGGCATCACCTGTCGTGGGGTCAATTGTCGGCGAGGCCATGTAGCTCACGCCAATCGGCATTGTCTCAGTACGCTCAGAGTATTGTTCACCTGTCTCGTCGTCAGTGAACACTGGCTTATTAAATACCGTAACCCCTGTATATTCTAAGGGGCTGCGTTGTTCCGCCAGATAGCGATTATAGACTTCCTCAGAGAACCCGGCGGCCTCTAAATCGTCTGTGGTGGGGACCATCCCCATCGCCTCAAAGGTTTCGAGATATTCCGCTAATTCTTCCACTAATTAGCCCCTTTAATTACTTCTTCCCGCAGCGTGGCGAAGCGTCTTAACTCCGCAATAGCACCTTGGATTTCTAAAACCCGGGAGTGTTCTTTTGTCTTTTCGAGCTGGTCCCGCAGGATGTGAATACGTTGATCCACATACCTCTGCATCAGACTAAGCGTTTGGCGGTCATTCACGAGGAGCAGGAGCGACCTGTAGAACTCTTTATCCATTCGCCTTACTTTTTAAATTTTGCATTACTTTATTGCATCATGCCTTGCTGTGGTGCGGCGGGTTGCGCCGGGACGCCCCCGTTATCTCCACCCCCAGCGCCCGTAAATCCGGCTGCGCCGGGCTCGGGAGCTGCTCCGGGTGCTATATTACCCCCGCCTGTCTGCGTGGGATCACTGGGAGACGGGACGGCCCCTTCAGGGGGCTGTGACGGGGCGGGTTGTTGAGGCATCATAGCCTGTATCTCCGCCATCATTTTTTGCTGGATAATAGCTTCACGCTGGTCATTCAGGATCTTGTCTTCATCGAGATCCATAGACGCTGCCAGCTCACGCAACACGTAATCGTATTTCACAAACGGAGCCATTGCGGGGTTCTGCGTCATCTGCATGAACTGCAGCAGTCGTTGGCTGCGGATCTCATTGCGCATCAGGCTTTCGGTGCCTCGTGCCTTTACTTCGAGGTCGCCAATAAAGTCTTCGTCGAAGTTAAACTGCATGTTAAAGCTAAACAAAGCCTTGCCTAACGGAGATAGTAAGTAATCATCGATGTTACGTACCACCGCCTTAATGTTCTGGGCGCTGGCTCCGAGCATCATGCTCATGCCGGACGCCGTCCGCCCAATACCCCCGACGGCCCCCGAGCCGTGGCTGTACGACGGTATTCCTGTAGCCTCGTCGGCTAGTTGTCGTGATTTATCAAACAGGTAAAGCAGTTCCTGAGACACGTTGGGAAACTTAGTGCCAAATATAGCCTGACCCGGGGCTCCGGCTTGTCTGCGGAACACCTTACCCGGATATACTTCCATATCCTGTCCCGGCACCAGATTAGTCTCGTCTACCTCAATTAACAGGTTGCCACTCAAGGCCGCATTGTCCACCGCCAACCTAACAAATCCGTTCATTAGGAGCTGGGTGTCTTCCATGTTCTCTGCCACGCCAATGCCAAAGAAGCTGTATGGGTTTAGCTCATAGGGTACTGAGTGGTATGGAATACGCATTGGGGTAAATGGATTCAAAACCAGTCGCAGGATTTGACCATTACAAATCCATGCATTGATCTGTACTTGGTCCATATCTGCCAAGTCTTCCGGCAGATCCATGTCCGCTTCTTCTGCCAGCTCGGCGTCTAGGATACCCCAGTACTCCAGTACTTCAAAACGCTCCAGCTCGCCACTGCCTGCATTATCTTCGAGTGTGTCTTCCCAATACTGGCGGAGATAGGAGGGGCCGTATGATAGCGCTAATTCAATACTTTCTTCACGGAAATGCGGACGCTTCTTCAGCGCCCGTAGTTGTGTACGATTGAGCCTATGCCGCTGCACAGTGTACTCCGCCTCAGACATATTCCGTGCGTCGGGATCTGGATAGAAGTCAAAGATGGAGACGTACTCCACCTTGGGGATTGTCTCAAATATAGGATTGTAGTTGCCGTCTTTGTCCCAGCGAGGATATTCTTTGTCCTCGGCGAAGGGCCCCTTCAGGATACCTGTACCAAACAAACACGTCTCGAAGGCCACAGACCGTAGATGCTTAGACGCATTGCTCTCGTCGAGCTGGTCGTGCATCCGCTTCTCTAGTTTTTGTGCGGCCTTCTTGGCGGGTTCAAACGTAATTGATCCCGGGTTAATTCCGGGGCCCATTTCTAACTGCTCGGCAAGTGGCTGCAATTTGTCTTTATACAAGCCTAAGTCACGAGCAATGTCGGGGCGAGCAATAGAACGAGGCACAGAATAATCTAAACCAGTCTTTTCTTTTACCTTCTTATCCGTGAGGGCGTTGGGATCATAATGCACCGAGTCTGCTACGTTGTTTGGAAACTTTCGTGCTTCGATCCCTATAGGGAATTTGCTTCCGGCAAATAATACGTCCACGGCTTGCGCATACGCCGCCAGTACTTTCGTCTTGGTTATTTTTACAAAGGCTCGAGACTTCTCAGTAGAGGTAAAACGAACATCCTCGCCGTACAGTCCTCGATAATTCCGATAGGCCGATAACCAGCGTGTCTCGTCGGTAAGTCGTCTGTCTTTGGATTTATTATACTGGCCTTCGACAAACGCCACTACGCCATTATATTCTAGGTTTTCTTCTTCAACATCCCCGTCCTCTTCCAGAGAAATCACTGAATCAGTCTCGGTAGAGTCTTCGGGGTTCATGTCCGTTGGGGGGGTCATTAGTGCCATGAATTAGTATCCAAATGTTGCATCGGCTGGGGCATATCGTTGAAGTGGTACGCCTTGACCCATGTCGAAGGGCGAGAATGCTTTGGGGCGGCTCATTATTCCGTAGCGAATGGAGTCGTATGTGTGATCCGACGCAAATCGCTGGTCGATGTCGTCACTACCCTTGGGGCAGCTCGGGATTGCGGGTAAGTCGGCTATAATTTGTCGGCAATTATCGAAGAAGACGATGCCGGGGACTTCCGTTACCTCATCTATCTTCAGTAACTCGTGTAGTCGGTTCTTTCCGGCTACCCTCGCCCCAGCGCTGCGGTCAGACGGTCTCCAGCGACAGCCCATCGAGATCATTTCCTCGGCTATACTGGGCCCGAGTTGGCCTCGGTTATGCCAGCAACTGGAATCCAAGACACCGTAGGAGATATTATCGCCTATTTCGGCTGCCATCACCGCCTTGGCTAAGTCCCGACCCGTATGCTTAGACAAATACAGTTCCCGATAGACGTAGAGGGTCTCAAAACTGGGGTCTATTGCATACCAATGTACTGCAGAGTAGCTAGAGTACCCATAGTCACACGATCTAAAGCGTCTCCAGTCTGGGGGGATCTCAAACGGCTTACAGACGTGTATATTCTGGCGAAACTCACTAAATGCGGCTCCTTCGGCGACGGACCAGTCTCCTTCAAGGAGTTGCCGCCGCTGCATCTCAGGCAGTGAGAGCAAGTTGGCTTCGTATTGCCCGTCTTCACTCAAATAGGGATTGTCATAGAGTGAGGCAGGTATAAACCGACGCTTAAACAGAGCTTTCCCGGCTTGGGGGTGGCTATCGGGGTATCTCAGTACTTCCCCGGTGGTAATGTCAGTGGCCTCGAAGGCCTGACCCGACGGAGCCGGGTCCACAAACATCTTCTTAACCCATTGCATACCCGGGCCGCCGGGGTTGGTCGTCGCTCGCATAAAGATAGGCAAGTCGGGATTGGTGGTCCTCAAGCGGCTTCGAAGATAGTTCCACGAGAATGGGGTGCTATACTGGGTGAGTTCATCCACCGCTATGTAACTAAAAGACTGACCCTGATACCGCATCACGTCTTCGTCACGCTCGAGGTAAGTCATCCATAGTCTGGCTCCACTCGGGAACGTCCATTGGCTCTTCTTCTCCTGCCATTTCGCTCCCGGGTACGCTTTCGGATACAGCTCTTGGCTCTTGATAACCAATTCACGGAGTTCATCATTCGTCCGTCTAAGGATGAGTCCGCTGAAATCAGATATTGAAAAATATCGTAAGGGATCTGCAAGTAGCCCGAAGGATTTGCCGCCGCCTGCTGCGCCCCCATAGAGGACTTCTCTTTCCGATGCCGCCAAAAACTCTGTCTGTGGACCTTTGTTGGGCGTGAATATGACTTCTCGTTCTTCAGGCCGTGCGTCAAAGTCTAGGCCTTCTGAGACTGTAGGAGATCGTTCAATTCCTTCTTCTCTAATCTTCTTCTCAGCTATTGTAAGCAGACGCTTGGCGTCTGACCGCTTACGTTTGAGCTGTGCCACCTTTCTCTCTTCGGCGGTCTTAGGCTTACGGGCTCTATTCTCTTTCCGCAGCTTCTTCTGGCGCTGGCTTTCCTTATACGGCCTATGCCGCTTCCACATATCGGCTAGGCCTTGGTGCGAGAGCCTTTTGCCAGTTTTTTCACTAAGCCAATGCGCCGTTTCCCGATAAGAGTGACCAGCCTCAAGATAGTCGAAGGCTTGTTCAATATGCGGGGTAAAAGCAGGATCAGCCACCAAGGTAAGCGGGTCATCCTCGTCAGCCATATAACCATACGGAATAGCCGCAGTAGCATTAGGTCTCGTCCGTGTTGTCCAGCTCATCTGTTCTCTTCGGTGGTAGAATGAATACGCCGCTCTCGGGGCCCTTCACTTCAATCTGTTCTTTCTTCACAATCCCAGTACGGTCTAGGATCTCTCGAGCTGCAGCCACCGAGTTCCGTGCGCCCATTGCACTCGGATCATCCAACACGCCTATGATGCCAAATGCCGCCTTGGGTGCATTCATAGCCAGCATCATAGAGGCTCTTTCGATAATCTCATCTTGTAGTGGACGCACGACTTCTGCAGTCTTTGTGGTTTTAGCATATCCCGCCAGCGTCATGGCTTGGCGGATATTGCCCCGGGCCTCTCCAGTCAGGGCTTCCAAGAAGGCTTGCTGCTTCTCGGTATATTCTTTGGGTTTATCTATCATCTTAAAAATACGAAGGCCAAGCCTACGGCTCCTGTCGCTATCATCCAAAAAATTCTTTCGGCGAATGCTATCTTCTGCCCCCTCACAATCGCCTGCCGCTCCATGTCATCCAGACGATCATCCATCTTCTTCAACATACCACCCATGTCATCCATGCGCTTAAACACAGTTACGAGACGCTCTTCCATACGAGCCATCTCCACTACTGCGTCGGCAAGTTTATCCACTTTTTCCTCTATTCGGTGCAGGCGATCATCAGACATGGGGGCTCCCTATTTTTTCTTTTTAGGCCAGCCCTTTTGCATATCCTTGTATGCCTTGGGACTGATCGTTGAGTTCTTCTTTGACCGTGAAGTCCCAGATTTCTTACGCTTGTTTATATTTCCGACGAGGCTGTTCTTTGCCATATATAAATTCCTTTACGATGGAGTAGCAGCTCGTCACTAAAACCAGAGCAGTCGGCGAATAGACAAAGTAGTGACGATGCTTGCGGATCACTACCAGTTCCGGCACGACCAATACCGTGCAGTGAGTTTAGACGGCTTGCTGTCGCACTTATGTCTGGCTCGGAAGGATTTACGAGCCTTGGGATTGCTCTTCCGAATCTTCATATCAGGGTCGCCGAAGCGAATAATCTTCTCTGTACCGCCTTCACACGCCTTTACGACAAACTTCTTCGGGCCATCCGGGGTCCGACGAGGCGTGTTGCATTTCATCTTAGATTTATCAATCTTAGACATAGATATCGACCAATTGTGCCTCTTTATCCCTACGCATCCGCTCACCCATGCGGTTGTAACTCTCTTCCGCCGCCCAGCGCTGCATTTGCTCGTAGGATTCCGTCATTCTTGTTCGAGAATAATCCTCAAGGGTGTCACTGGGCGGTGTCGGGGCCACATTACGAATGTTAGATTTATCACGTAAGGGTCGTCCATGATGTGCAAAGTGCGGACCAATCGGATGCCCAAATATCGCATTTTCATGTATATTAAATGGCATCTCACCCATAGGTCATATACGCCCAGTAGAGCGAGCCAAAGGCACTGCCAAATAACAAGAGACCCGCTATAGTCCATTGTGCAAACCCCACCAGCCGTGCAATCGCTCGTTCACGTTCCTCGGCTTCCTGTTTGCGCTGCTTCCGCATCTTGGCTTCGTAGGCAATAAAGTCTTCCCAGCTAAAGCTCGCATACAGCCGGACCATAGACTCCAGCTCTTTGCGGTTCTCTTTAATGGTGTTGAGAGCAATAAACTCTTCAAAATCATCGGCGCTTTTACCCGCAACCTTTGTCCATATATTCTTCTTCTTGCGGTTACCTCGGGCTTTAAGGTCTTCCTCTGCGCCAAGCATGTTGGAGAGAGACCCTAGTGCAGAGGTAATATCTTTACCGTTCATCACAGTCTGTTTGATAACGGCAAAGCCCGCATTGAATGCGGCTAATTCTGCTAACACAACATCCCCCCGGATAATGTCTTATATGGACCGCTGCTTCATCTCAAAACATTGAAAGCGAGTATAAAGGTTCTGCAGCCCCATACCGTCCAAGTCCGTCCGCACCTGTTCCGAACAGGCCTCTAGCGTCGGAAAGAAATTAGAAGTTCTCACCATGACATTGCACGTCCGCACATCTACTGGCGAAGCGCACATCATAATGAGGCCGATCCACATTATTTCTTCTTCTTGTAGGCCATGCCGCCGCCCATCATCTTGGGCTTCTTATGCGCCATACCGCCGCCGTACATCTTTACCTTAGCGGATTTCCCTGCAGGTGGATTGGATGCCCCACACTTAGAATTAGGTTTAGTGCTTACCTTCATAGTCGTATCTCCATTGATCGTAGGGCTCGGTCTATGTCGTCCTTAATATCGGGATCATTCCCCAGCGTTACGTCGTGGGAGCCGCCGTCATTCCAATAATACTCGTCGTAGCCTCTAAACTCCTGCATCTCGTCGTCTTGGTCCGGGGTGAGTAGGCCCTCTTCCTTCAGATACTGTCGAGTTTTGGAGAGAGTGAGGCGAATGCCTGTCGCAGCTTCGATGGCTGCTCGAATATAATACAAATTTACGGGGGAGGACATGATAAGCCTTATATAAAGTGTTATACCACGAACACTTACTTAGGTCAATAGTTAAAATAAATCTTGCCACCTAGTTAAATTCATGGTATAACGTAGTTATAGGCTACCCGGGGTTATATATATACACCCCACCCCTTTCTCCCTGTTGGGTGGTCGTTTCCTTATAGGGCTCACTTCGGTGGGCCCTTTCTTATTTTATGGGTCAAACAAGTCGGATACCACAGTGAAACTATCTTCCATTTGCTGTGCGGTAGACCGTAGCCGCTCTGCATTGCGACTTAACTCGTGTGCTAACGAGTATATCTGCTGGTATTGATCCACTCCCATCTCAGTATAGGCCTCGATCACGTCACTAATCACCGATTCAAAAGACGCCTTCACTACAATGGGGTCTTCCTCATCCGCCACATAGACCAACGTCACCAGTTCACAGGCTCCATCGTCGTCTATCTCTAGGTCATTCTCGAAGTAAAACTGTTGTGGGATGGTAATATCTACGCCGTTGGGGTTCAATTTGGCTCCTTTGGTCGTGATTAGGCCAATAATAGGGTAATTCTACCAGTGAGTCAATAGCTAAGTGCGTATAATGCCACTTAACTTTACATTTAACGCCAGTTTAATCCATTTATTTAGGTTACTGCGTTGACGGTTTATACTGCGGCAACTCCATCGAGGTCATTTACAGTTCTCATTTTCCCAAAATTAGGTCGGGGTTGTATACGCTACCGCTAGGGGGGTGGGTGGCGCTCGCCCCGCCTCGATCAGGCCGTTAAACCCTTATTTTAAAGGGATTTTCTCGATTGCGGCACGTTTTTCGGCGTGATCAGTCGGCGGATCTCATACCATCGAGATATGAGGCCCGAGAACTAAAGAAAAAGAGGCCAGTCCGGCGTCGATCCGGCCCCGCTCGGGCTCGATCCCAGCCAGCCGGAGCCCTGACGCATCATATAGAGCGGCTCGGGGGGCCTCGGGGTGCACCATATCCACCCGCCCATTGACCCCCTCACCTCATCAGCCCCTGAGAGCCTCGCTGAGTGCACCTAAGGCCCCTCTGTTAATGCGTCCCAGCCGAGTCAATCCTTACCCCCACTCAGTGGGCCGCTCTGTGGCTCTCTGGCATGGTTTCTCCGATTGTACTAGGTGGGGGATTTCCGGCGCTCTCAGCCGGACAAAAGAAAAGGGCCCCGCAGGGCCCCGTTCATTTGTTATCAGATCCGGTCAGAGTTTCTCTATAATCGTGTAGGCGATCTCTCCGGCGTCGTCTCGGTCGTAGTCGCCGTCGCATTCTTTCCAGAAATATTCACCGGACAGGGCGGCCTGTAGGGCATCCTCGGCGGTCTCGGCCTCGATGCGCTGGGCGACCTCGACCATGGTGTAGCTGCGTATCACGTCGAAGTGGGGCATCACCAGCTCGCCTCATAATACACGCTGCGCCATTGTTTCAGGGCCCCGCTATCATACTTCGGTGCAGCCTCGATCCAGTCGGCTGCCGCCCTGAATGTCGCTGCATGGTCCTTGGCCTCGGATCGATGATATGCCCAGATCTCGCTCGATCCGAAAAAGCACCCGCCGCAGTCTTCATCAGAAGGCAAAGCACTGCGCTCGATCACGTCGGCAATTCTCATCAGATCACCATGCCCCAGACCGATGGGCCTGCAATCATCTACACCATCTGCGAATTCATTCACGATGAAATGGTGCAAGGGTGCAAACTTGCGCCAATATCCGAGGCGGTATTTTGCGCTTTCCATGTGCTCCCCCTCGGAATCGAGAGGGCGGCCTTCGTTCTCATCAATCAGCGAGGCATCAGGCACTTTTTTTTCAAAGTCCTGCACAAAATATTTCTCGCCGGATAGATACATATCAAGTCCCATTAGATCACCCCCATGCCATAGGTCCGTCCGGCTTCGAACGGATCGACCCACACGGCCTCATTGGTCTGATAGGCCAGAGCATCCAAAAAGGTCCGCACCTGATCTGAACAGGTCTTATCGCTGTAGGCGGTGTATACCATCAGTCGCAGGGTCCGCAGGTCGAGAGCCGTGCCCGTTTGCCCGTCGTTTTTCAGATCCTTTTCGAGTTGCATAATGAACTCGAGATACTCGAGCGCATAATGTCTGGGGACCTCGAGGGCCCCCTTGTTGATTGTCTCGTTCATGCGTCGATCCTTCCGGCTGCGCTCGCCTCGGCGGCATAAACGGACATTGGGCGATCCGCCTCAAAGAACCTGTCCCGCTCCACCCCGAGCCCAAAGGGCCCTGTGAAGGTCTCGAGCTGATCGAGCATAACATAGCCCAGCTCGGGATATCCGAGGCCGAGATCACACAGACCAAACATGCGCCCCTGATCGTCACTGTCCTGTATCAACCAAGTGCACTGGGCGGTAGGCGTGAACAGTTTTAGGACGGGCCGATGGTCAGCGTCCGGCGTTTCATAATTTTTGCGAAGCTGGGCCCATTGGGCCTTGGTAATCAGCTTGCCGTGGGATCTAGTGATAGCTGGCATATCAGAGCCCCCCCTGCAGTGCGAAGTGACGCTTTTTCATCATGGCGCTGTGGCGAGCTCTGCGCTCATCGGTCCAGCCCTTTTGGCTGCGGATGCTGTTCTTCCGCAGGCCTTTGTGCCCATGCAAGGCCAACGCTCTGAGAAAATGCGGCAGGGTTAATTCACCGAGCCGGATCATTTGCTTGCGGCTTTTGGAATAATACTCGGTGTCCAGCAGGCGGATGATGTCCGCAGGCATTTCTGAATTGTGCGTGGCACTTTCCATTGCAGCTAGTTGGTTCATTGATAACGACATACAATGTCCTTTCGTTAGTTGGTTAAAATTCTGACTTGTCTCATCAGGTCCGAGGAAGTCACCCCCAGACGACGGCCCTGTCGGGCCGTTTCGACTTAACTAAACACTCGAGCCCAAAAGCCTCGGTTGCGGATCTCTGCGAGGCGCTCCGCCATCAGCTCGAGCTGGGCCTCGGCGGCCTTCCGGTCAGCCTCAGCGGTCACCCGCCGCTGGTATTCATCGGATGCCTCTTTCTGCCAATTGAATGTGGATTGGTTCATTCCCTTCAGCGTTTGGATCTCCCGATGTAGGCCGAGGATCTCATCGTGCGCTCGGGCCAGATCTTTTTGGAGCTGATCATTATTGTGCTCCGCCAACAGTTCATATTCCGCAGAGCGAGCCCCCGCCGCAGCGAGATCATGGGCGGCTGCCGCCTGCTTTTGCGCTGCCGCCTCGAGTTCGGCCTTGTGCTTGCGGACCATCTCGGCCCGTTCCTTGCGCATGGCATCGATATGTCCCTGCAGTTCGACCTCTCGATCACTCGGGACAGGCTGGGCGGCAGGGGCGGCCTCTTGCGCCTCGATGATCCGGCGCAGGGTGGGGTAAGAAATACCATAGGCCTCTTGGATATCTTTGGCCTTGATGCCTCGAGCCCGAGCGGCTGCGATCTCGGGGCCATTGGCCCAAGCATTGCGGGTCCGAGTTTTCACCCAGCGGCTGCCACAGTCGAAGTGCGTTTGATTTTGAACATTCATGGTCTGATCCTTTCCAGATCGTTAGTTGGTTTCTGACTTGTCTCATCAGGCGCTGGGAAGTCACCCCAGTGCGACGGCCCCAGAGGGCCGTTTCGACTTAGGCGGCGAACCGCTGCCATGCCTCGCTCGATATGATCCGGCTCACGTCGGCCTCACGCTGCGTAAGAGTTGTGGCGACATTGTCCGAGCCAGTCCGGCGCACCTTGAACTCTTCCGAGTTATGGCTGGCCTTGTAGGTCAAGGCGGAATACAGGGCCCAGACGGTCATGCCTCTTGATGCGGCCTCGGCATCGAGCTGCATCATCAAATCCTTGGTGGCCTTGGGGCTGTTGCCCGTATCGAGCAGCACCTGCTCGGCCTCGGCGGGGGTGATCTCAGCCAGTGCCCAGCGCTGCCAGACCTTGCACCGCTCGTGAAACTTAGCGGCCTCAGAGGAAATGAACGTCCCCAGCTTGTCCGGCGTAAATGAGGCAGTATGCCGGAAAGCATCCGTGGACAGGACATTGCCCATCATGCCGTTTTTGCAAACCAGATCTGTGGCGGCTCCCCAGCACTTGATCGAGCCCCCGCCGTGATAGTTTGACCAGCCTGCCGTGAAGTTGAGCAATGTGGAGCGGCCCGAGAGCTGCTTTATGGTCTCGCAGATCCCAGCGAATTGAATATCCACCCGAGCAAACCGACCATCGAAGGCCGTGCGTTGCTTCGAGGTCACTTTATCGTTGAACGCCGAAGTGGGCAGTCCGGCGGACAGGCCTTCCACAAAGGCCTCGTGGATGTCGCTATTCTGAGCGATAGCAAACTGCTGCCCCACTACATAGAGCGGCTGCCCTGTATCAGAGCGGATCAAAAGGCTGCCGATCTGCTTGGGCAAGATCTGTAGGGTCCACTGCTTATTGGGGTTGTCTACTCGAGACAAGGCCAGCTCGCCGGACATCGGGTCACGGTCTTCAGTATATCCGAGGGCCTTCTGCTTCACATTATATGCGAGCTTGTTATCAAGGGCCAAAGGGTCCGGCGTGTTGGCCTTGCTGGCGGCCTCATTCATAATGCGCTGGGCGATGCTGATTACGTCGGCTGATTGGCGGTCTACGATATTGTTGGTCATTTTGGTCATTCCTTTATGTTAGTTGGTGATGAGGCACGGGGCCCCCACCCCCTCTTGGGGGTGCCCATCCTGTAGCATCATTAGGTGCATTTCACAACACCTTATTATTCACATACCAATACACCATAAAA
>Ga0208427_1000290_pt1 | contig 21812 bp, 21 predicted proteins | sample DEB08_DNA_FD_184532 | JGI IMG/M metagenome (GOLD analysis project Ga0208427, IMG submission 184532) | Aqueous microbial communities from the Delaware River and Bay under freshwater to marine salinity gradient to study organic matter... | ecosystem: Environmental > Aquatic > Marine > Coastal ...
TTTTTTAGTAATATCTGCAGCACTACCTTGTATTAATCTATTTAAAGCTTTATAAGTAAATGCTCTTCTTGTTGGATTATTATGCCAATAATTTTTTCTTGGATTACCTTCTTTATCTTTTAAAACATTACCATCAAAATCTTTTAAATAAGGACCCATGTTTTTTAATTCTAACATTGTTTCATGATCCTCTGCAGGTACATACGTTCCCCAATCACTACCTCTTAATATAGGTTCATACTTTGGAAATCTACACCGACGTCTTAATAATGTTCTAATCATACCATTACCGGTAGCAATATTAATTAATCTATTAGATAATTGTTTTACAAATGGAACTTGTGTGTGATATTTTTTAAATAAATCATCAGCAGTATCTTTTGATACTCCTAATTCATTTTGTAATTTAGTTTTACCCATACCATAAAACAAACCTAAATTAATTGTCTTTGCTTCTTTTCGATCTATCCCTGCAAGTTGTGCAACGATTTGGTGGAAGTCTGTGTTAGGATTATTTTGATACGCATCTCCAATAGTGTATGCTGTAGGTAATTCAGCTTTCATACCATAATGTGTAACTAATCTTGGTTCCTGTTGCGAGTAGTCAAATGTACCCCACTTGCAACCTTCTTCAGGTATAAATAATGATCTTAATAGCGGCCCTGTTTCCGGATCCCTGGCAGGTATTTGCTGTAAGTTTGGATTATGATAACTGAATCGTCCGGTAATAGTCCCTCCATCATCGGATCGTATTTGATTTATATCTGCATGAATTCTACCATTGTGTTCATATTTAATAATTGAATCAATAAATGTAGTTCTAACCTTGTTTATTTTTCTAGCTTCTGCTATCATACGTATCAAAGGATTTTCATGATTAGATAAAAATCCTTTTGTAAAGGAAGGTTCCCCAGTAGGGGTTTGAGAATATGTTAATTTTAATTTATCAAAAAGTGGTGCAATACTTCTTGCAGCCATTAATTGAATGTCTACTCCTGTTTCTTTTTTTATGTGTTGTATTAATTTTTCTTCTTTCACTGCCAATTCTTTTTTCAATTGATTGGCTTTGGACACGTCTACCCGCACCCCTAGGAAGCGCATATCGACTAAACAAGGGAAGAGATCACTTTCAAGATTAAATATATCTTGAAGATCATCTTCAATAATTTGTTTTTTAAATTTTTGCCATAACTCTAAAGTTAGTTCAGCATCTTTCTCTGCATAGTGTCCAACATCCATTGCGGGCATTTTCCACATATCTGCTTTAGGATCTAAACCTCTTGCTTTAGCTGCCTCATTTAATCTTGCTTCACTCTTACCTTTATTCAACCATGTCCATGCACATGAGTTTAAAGTAAATTGAAATCTATTTTCATCAATCAATGATGCTGCAATCATAGTATCTATGATTCTACCATTAATTTGATAACCTAATTGAGCTTTAATCCAACATACATCATACATTGCATTGTGAAATACTTTATCCGCTGGACACTCACATACATCTTTAAACCATGATAATACTTTTTTCTTGTCCATGTTTGGACCACTACCATGAGCTATTGGAAAATAACCAGACCATCCTTCAACAGCAACGGCTATACCTACAATTTCTCCATTACCTATAATTGCACCTGAACCTTTCGATTTTAAATCTGGATCACGTGTTTCTAAGTCAATACCAATCTCAGGATAATTCCTAAGATCAGGAAATTCATCAGGCTGTAACCATTCTGTTTCTGGAACTATCATATTAAATCAAATAAATAGATTGTTAAAATACATAAACCCATTAGTTCTGTGTAAATATTCATTTCTTTTTACTCATGTCTTTCATCTTTTTAATTTCTAATTCACAATAGTGAATTACTTTTTCTAAATCTTGTATGCCATTTTTATTTTTATAACGACACACATATTTTATAACATTACCCTGAAAAAAGGAAAGGTCATTCTTTGAAATGAACTCATAAGGTTGAATGTGAAAGTTCTTGTAGTGATTCCCGCCTATCTGTTTACTCTGTGGAAATGCTGTATCAAACATATCTTTACTTGTCATATATTATACTCCGTTAGTTTGTTTTTGGTTTTAAGTTTATATAAATTATTTCTTGCTCTAGTTATTCCTACATACCAAACACGATGTTCTTCATCTTGTTTTTCTATATTATTTTTTATGGATCGTTGTATCTTTGATCCCTGGTGCAAGGACAATATTACATTGTCCTCTTCACCCCCTTTTATAGAGTGTATTGTAGAAATTTTTATTCTGGCATCTTTGTCTAAATTTTCACCTTTATTTAATAAATTTAAAATATAACTTTTTTCTTTTTGAGAAGCTTTAGTGAATAATGTATACCAATCTTCTTTCTCAGTTATTTCTTCCCTCCCACTAATTTTTAATACATCTTTCCATTCTGTTTCTCCAACTTTCTCACCATTACACCAATTTAAATATGTTTTTATTTTATTATATAATTTTAAATGATAACTTTTATTTCCTTTGTACTGATAATAAATATTTTTATTTTTCAATTCTTTCATTATATCAAAAGCCGTATCTTTAATTCTTGTAAGAATTAACCATTTATCTTTATTTAAATCTATTTGATTTAAATTAGAAATATAAGCAACCTTACCTTCATAATTTCTTGGTAAATATTCTTTATGTTTTTTTGCACCTCTAATTCTATTTACTGGAATCTTAGATTGTATTTGTATATTCTTCGCAATTCTTTTTGAAAATTTTAATACTCTTTCTTTTGCAGGTTCATCTATAAATCTTTTTACATCTGCACCGGCCCATGCGTAGATTGCTTGATCATCATCGCCTGCTAGATAAATATCTTTTGCTTTTGTTTTTAATACATCAAATAGTTTCCATTGCATTGGAGATAAGTCTTGAGCTTCATCTATAAAAATAACTTCAAAGTTAGGTATGTCCGGTGAATCAATTAATAATTTGATCATATCATTGAAATCATAGAGTTTTTTTGCGTTCTTATATTTGTTTAAATTATTATAAATATAGTTCACCATGCGTTTTCCTTTTATAATTTTAGGATCATACCGACCGGTATTGTATTCTGATATTGGATTAATACCTTTATTCTCTGCTTTATTTATTAATTGTAGATATGGATTATCATGTTTTAAATAAGATACTTCTTCATCATTATATTTATCTTTATATTGAACTCTTAGTCCAATCTTTTTACCAAATATTTGATAGTGTTCTGGTTGTAGTATTTTAGATTCATGTAACTTTAATGTTTTAAATCCGAATGAATGAAGTGTTTGAAAATAAGGTAATTTCTTTTTATCAAATGGCATTCTTGATTTTGCTTCTTCTGCAGCTTTTTTAGTAAATGCAAAATAACCAATCTTATCTAAAGGTACACCTTTACGAGCATAGGCTCTTGCTCTACTTATAAGTCTATAAGTTTTACCAGTGCCTGGAGGACCATAAAATTTATATATCATTATGCTATATCTTCTCCAGTTTCATCAAACTCTATTAACTCATCTGGAGCTTGATCTTCTTTAAATTTATCTAATTTAACACATACAGCCCAAACAGGATTATTAGAATCTTTTTGACCATCTGATTTTGGATATCTTTTTTGTTTATATTCTGCTTTAAAATTTCTTTTAACATCTTCTAACGTCTTATCACTTTTAGTTTGCCACTGATGTGTTCTTTTTAATTCTTCATAAAAATGACTCCAAGTGAACCAAGCAAAACCATCTTCTTTTAAAACAGAACCTTCTTCGAAAGTTATAGAACTTTCTGCTTCTGCTCCATTAATCCATTTTTTCAATTCATTAAATAATATACCGATAGGTTGTGTTTCTTTTTCTGGCCATTCAGATTGAGCTGTGCTTAATAATCCATTTATCATTTGTGTAAATGGGACATTCTTCATTGTTGGAGGAAGTATTCCAACATGAGCTGCTAATAATGCTTTTATTCTTTTTTGTTCAATGATGTGTTCAATATTTTTTGCAAATACTTTTTTAAGTTTCCCTGAAGGTGTTTTAATATCTAATTCAAAAGCAGGTTCAGGTCTATATTCCCATTTAGTTATACTGACTATCTCAGGCCAATCTGCACGTACTTGACCTCCAATTCCATATTTTCGTTTTAAACAAACGTTTTTATTACAAAAACTACTAACTGGTTTACCATGACATTTGTAACTAGCTGTTTCTTTTTTCCATAATCTTATTTTTTCATCTATCTTTTTACTATCCCAACTTACATCATAAACAATTAACTCTTCTGCTTTATCTTTTACAATTTTTTCCCATTTATCAGGAAATCTTTTTTTTGCCCAAACCATAACATTATATAAAAATTCATCTCTACCATCTGGTAATTTGTTGTGAGCTCCTCCATCGTCCGGATCTGAATAATTTCCTTGTTCTAATTGTCCACAAATAACTGATAGACATGGTGGACCATCTTTAAATTCATCACTTTGTCCAACTAACGCATCACTAATTTTACCATTTCTTATTTCATTTAATTCTTCTCTACTTTTAGAATTTAATTTAACCACTTTCATAAATGTATCAAAGTCCATATCTTCACCATTAGTAAAAATAGCAACTCTGTCATTTTTTCCAAAATATGGAATATTAATAAAACTTCCAACTGATCTGTTACCATCAGATCCTTCTGATTTTAATGTAGTTTGTTTTGGATAAACTTCTGTACTAGGTGGTAATCCCAATATAAACAACATGTCTTCTAAAAATTCTCTTATCTCTGATGCTTTTACTTTTTGTTTTGTAAATACATATAAATGTAATCCTCCGCTTTTTGATTTAACTGGTATTAGTGGTAGTTGTTTTTTATCTATAATTTCTAAATATTTTTGTGGATTAAATGTTGAATAATTACTTGGATCAATATCAATTGCACCAAAAACTGCTTCATCATTATCATCACAAGGTTGAATACCTATTGATCTTGTTCCCTTTAAATGTTCTATATAATCATCATCTTTTAATTCATTTTTTGACCAACCATAATCTTTCTTTTCAAAATAATGTTTACCTGTTGCAGGATGTATTTTTTTGTTTTGCACATTACAAAATCCATACCGACGTCTTAATCCACTAAATATATCTATAAACTCTTGCATTTCTTTCCTTGAATCAATTAATTTTAAATGGGCGGCTCCACTCTCGCATCACCGCCCATCTCCTAGGATTAGGCTATGTCTTCTTTAGGTTGCTCAACCTTTTCGTATTTAGGTTTAGCAGTTCCTTTAGACACTTGTTCTTGAAACTCTGATCCCATTTTAAATAAAGCTGCATCTTCTTCTACAGAAGTATCCAACATTCTTACAAACGATGGTTTGTAAACATGCCAACTTTTATCCCCTGCATTTTTAGCTGCTGTCTTTAATTTAAATACACCCATAAATGTAGGTGCTTGGAAAGACCCTTTATCGTCTTGAGCTTTAAGATTCATCAATTTATTATTTAAATCCCTTGCAGGAGTTAAATTTGATGATCTCATTGTCATGACTGCTTTTCTAGGTGAACCATTTATCATTGCAATCACATAGAAATAAATAGTTTTTTCAACATAGTTACCATTTGATAATCTATATTTAATTCCTCTTATTTCTTCCTGAGCATCAGAAGGTGGATTCATGTGAGTTCCAACCGGAGCTGAACTCCCTTCACCTTTTTCTTGCCATTCAGGCCATCTTGTTTGTGAGTATGCAACAGTTATGTCCACACCTTTCTCACCATCTATTAGTGATCCCAAGTTAGCAGAATAAATCATGCCAGGCTCTGCACCTTCAACATATTTAGCGCTTCTTGTATTGCACTCTGGTGATAACTGATGAAGGATTTTTAATATTGGTGTAGACATATCATCAGATGATATTTCTTCCGTTCCTTTGCCAGCATATTGTCTTAGATTAATTGAAGTTAGTGCACCTGCACTATTCTTCTTTACGACTTGTGTACTCATATGTACTCCTATTTGTTATTTGTTATTTGTTATTATTTAAGTTTTGTTTGGTTGCCTTCAAACGTCCAAAAAAGATCTTGTGGAACATCGTTTCCTTTGTTCTTCCAATCTTCCATGGTTACTCTTAGAGTCTGGGGTTCAACCTTTTCGGATTGAGAAGGTTCATACCCCGACTCTTTTGCAAGGGTAGCATAAGCCATTGCCTTGTTTTCTTCACCTTGACCAAAAGCAACAGAGATATTATTTTTAACAATATCTCCTAGGCCATTATCGCGAAGCCATTGTATCGCCTCAGCTTTTTTATCAGCTTTTATTTTGGCGCTATAAACTTTTTTAACTGCAATTTCAGAACCATCCTTCATAGTCATAGTACTATAATTTAATTTTTCCATTATTTCTGGAATTACATGTCCACTATAATAACTTTGTTGTGATTTTAATTCTTTTAATTTAGCTTCTGTAGCTAATATCTGTGCATCAATTGATTTAAATTCTTTAATTGCTTCAGATAATTTTGCAGCATCATCTGTGTTAACCGTTTCAACTTGTTTCGGTGCAAATTTTCTTACATCTATATTCATAATTTATATTCCTTTCGTAAAAGGTATATAGGATAGTTATATTTAGATGTCAATACTAATTTTGAAAAATATTTATTTCGATCGGATAATAAGTTTTTTCCTGTCTGTCCCATTTTAACAACTTATATTTACCATTAGTCATATCAGAAACTATTGAACATGTCACTCCAATAATTGCAGGATCACCAGACAATAATAAATAATCATCAGTTGTAAAATTTTTTAACTTATCTCTTATTTGAAATATTAATGGACCAGGTGAAAAAATCATTTGAGCTTTTGCAGGAAGCATGACCGTAATGTCGCCATATTTTTGTGCACCCATTACATTATATTTAGGTTGACCCGTTTCTCTATCGACAGGAATGTCTTGTACTAAATAAACTTTGCTCATTGACTTCTATACTTTTATAAACTATATACACTTTTAGAAAGAAAAAGCAAATTATGAACTATAAATTTAAAACTAAGCCGTATGGTCATCAATTAGATGCATTAGAAGCATCTTGGGATAAGGAAAATTTTGCCTATTTTATGGAAATGGGTACAGGTAAATCGAAAGTATTATTAGATAATACTGCGATTTTGTATGATAAAGGACTTATAAATGGTCTTTTAATTATTGCACCTAAAGGTGTTTATAAAAACTGGTATGATTCTGAAATCCCCACACATTTACCAGATCATATAGAAAAAAATGTAGTGCTTTGGAAAACATCAGATAAATCAAAAAAACAAAAAAATATATTAGATACATTATTTAAAACAAATACAGATCTTCATGTTTTAATTATGAATGTAGAATCTTTTTCTTCTGGTGATGGTGCAGCATTTGCATATAAATTTTTATCTTGTCATAAATCAATGATTGCAATTGATGAAGCAACTACAATTAAAACACCTACATCTAAACGAACTAAAAACATTATTGCATTAAGAGATCATGCAAAGTACAGAAGAATACTAACTGGTTCACCAGTAACTAAATCACCATTAGATTTATTTTCACAATGTGAATTTCTTGATCCCTGGCTCCTGGGCCATCAATCCTATTACACATTCAAAGCACGATATGCAATAACTAAAAAAATAGAAGTTCAAGGTAGACGTGTTGAAATAGTAGTTGGATATAGAAATCTTGCAGAACTATCAGAAAAAATAAAATCTTTTTCTAAAAGAATATTAAAAGAAGACTGTTTAGATTTACCTGCGAAAACTTATGTCAAGCATTATGTTGAACTTACAAAAGAGCAGAAAAAATTATATGAGCAAATGAAGAAAGAAGCAATAGCTTTTTTAGATAATAAAATGCAATCTTCTGCAACGGTTATGACTCAATTAATGAGACTTCATCAAATTACTTGTGGACATTTTACTGCGGATGATGGTACTATAAAAGATTTACCTTGCCAAAGATTAACTGAACTTATGGATATTTTAGATAAAATAGAAGGTAAAACTATTATATGGTCTCATTATACTCATGATGTAAAAAGAATTATAAAAGAAATTAAAAAAGTTTATGGTGATGATTCTGTTGTAGATTATTACGGTGCAACCGATACGGATGCAAGATCAGCTAATATTAAAAAATTTCAAAACGATGATAAATGTAGATTCTTTGTTGGTACTACCCATACCGGCGGATATGGAATTACCCTTACCGCCGGTAGTAATATGATTTATTTTTCTAATGGTTATGATTTAGAAAAACGTCAACAGTCTGAAGCCAGAATAGATCGTATAGGTCAAACTAAAAAGATGACTTATATTGATATTATGACCCAAGATACGGTTGATGAACGAATTGTTAAAGCGCTTCGTAATAAAGTCAACATCGCAAATAAAATTATGGATGAAGACTTTAAAGAATGGATTTAATCAATCGATATTTTTCTAGGTTTTTTAGATTCCGGTGGATTGTACTCAAGTTTAATTTTAAGCATACCGTCTTCTAATTTACCACCATTACATTCAACATAATCCGCTAGTTGAAATTGTCTTCTAAAAGATCTCTTAGCTATACCTTGATGCACATAATCACATAAAGCTTCTTTTGATTTACCTTCTATGATTAATACGTTATCTTTTACTTCAACAGTTATTTCATCTTTTTCATAGCCTGCTAAAGCAAGTTCAATAGTATACTTACCTTCAGTTTCTTTTTTTATGTTGTAGTGTGGGAAACCAGAATTGATTGATGTTAGATAGTCGAATCTATCAAACATATCTTCAAAACCGATTGCGTTATTTAGGAATGTACTTAGATTTGTCATGTTAACCTCCATGTTAGACAGTTGATGTATAGGCCCTCCTAAAGCGACCTACTGTTAATATAATGTATTCTTTCTAGATTTCAAGTATTATAGTCCCCACTATAATAATCCCGGTAGCGAACTACCTGACCGCCCAAAAAATTAAAGTTTAAGTACTAATGCAGTTATAACACCACCCATGCCTACTAGTAAAGCACCGGCACAACCTATTAGAATTCTTTCTATTCTATCAATAGAAGTTTCTAATTTTTCTATTTTTTCGTGTGTTTGTTTTTGCATAATACGACAAAGTTTTTCGTGTGATTCTATTTTTTGAAGAGCTAAATTTTTAGGTCTAGTCATGTTTGTAAGATATCCAATCTAATTTTTTATTTTTATTTAAACTCATAATATATGAATTTATATTATTTTCACATAACATCATATGTTTATCTTTTTTATATAATTTGTGCAAAGCATTTTCACCTGTTACTGAATACACAAAATAAAGTTTATGTTTATTTGCTTCTTTTCTTATTTCATCGACACAAAGTCTCATTGCTCTATATAATTTTATTTTGTTAATTTTTGGATTTGAAAATATTCCCCACATAAAACTTAATTTAGAAGTTTTATCTATAAACAAACCCGCTGCACAAATTGGTTCTTTATCAGTTATCATAATACCAATTTTTGGCAAAACTTCTTTAGGTATAGCATTGTCCCAACCATACTCTTTACACCATTTAAAGATAATAGGATAATCTTTATTAACAATCCATTTTCTAGTTTGCATTAATAATGTCTACGTTATTTCCACTATCTTGTTTTGCGTATATTTTCCAATTATTAAAAAATTTTTTTTCATTATTAATTAATTTATCTTGTTCATTTACTTCAAAATAATCTGTAAATAAAATATCATTAATTAAAATTCTTCTATTTTCAGCTCCAAAAACATATACAGTATGTTCTTCATCACCTAATAATTTACCATGTTCACTATCTTCAACTCTAACCCATTTGTTATTTTCATTAACCATATGACTACCAGATACTTTAATACCTTTATAGTCATGTAAGTTATTTACTAAGAATTTACCTGTTGCAAATACTTTACCACCAATTGCAACTTCATCTCCTAAATCAATTTCTTGAATTTCTTTTTTAGATCCATCTGACATAGTAACAAGGGTTCCTTTTAAGAAGCAACCGCCGCTTCCGCCGCCGCCTCCTCCTCCGCCCGCAGGGCCACTTGCTCCACTTCCTTTACCTGCAAAATCACCACTGGTGTCTATTCCTGCACTCATTCCTGAATGAAGACCTCCTGACCCACCACCATAAGGACTTGAAGGAGCTGAAGGAGCTGAAGGAGCTGTGCTCATTCCTGAGTGAATACCTCCTGACCCACCACCATAAGGACTTGAAGGAGCTGAAGGAGCTGAAGGAGCTGAAGGAGCTGAAGGAGCTGTAGGAGCTGTAGGAGCTGTGGTTGTAAAATCTCCTTGAACATTAGGTCCTGTAAATTTATATTTATCATACCTTTTTCTTGGATCTGTTGCATATTTATCTGTTAATATTTCCTTAGTTTTTTGTGTTATACCTAAATCACCAAACATTTTTTCTTCAAATTCATCAAGTGCATTTAGTTTTGCCTTTTTCTGTTTTGGATCTTTCATATTTTTATTAATCATATCTTTTCTTTTTTGAATTGTTTCTGGAGTTATTTTAGATAAGTTATATCCAGCAAAAATATTTTCCGCTGTGTTTATACTTCCTGGACCCTGAACAATTCTACCTATATCATCTAATCTAATTCCTGCACCTAATGCTTCATTTTCTAAAACAGCTCTTGGGTTAATTGGCAGTGCACTTTTAGCAATTTTACCAATTGTGCTTAATGTTCCAATCCCAGGAATAAGATTAAAAATACCTGAAAATTGATTTTGAGGATATAAATATGATGAATCAGATAATATACCTGAAGGTATACCTATTCCACTATTGGCCATAGCTTGTCTATAAGCATATGGACTATATTGATCTAAAGTTCTTAATCTAGCTGGATCAGGATTATAAACACTGTAATCATCATCATCATCGCTTGCTGCAACTTGTGGATATAAACTAGCAATACCTTCTTCTGATATACTTGATTCATCTTCTGTTGTACCTGCTGTTGTACCTGCTGTTGTACCTGACGTACTTGTTGACTGAGGTGATGTAAAAATTCCAGAAATATCAGGTAAAGGTTGATTTAAATAATCAACCATACTCTGCGGTAATCCATACTGAGTTGTATATTTTGCCATTACGCTAATCCTCTTTGTCTTAAACGAATTTGTTTCTCTTCATCAGATAATAAAGCATTTTCAACAGCAGTCAACCCCTGGTTCATGGTGCCTGGTGCCGGCATTTGTGATGTCTGAACAACCCCAGCTGCAGGCATTGGTGTAGGAGGTAATGCAGCACCCCCTGCTGGTTCTGTATCAGGTAAGAAATCTTGTAAATCTATATCCCAATCTTGATATAAATTTAATCTATACATTCTATCTTCCATTTGATTTAAGGTACTTTCTGCTTGTTCAAATACATTGGGTACACCGGCATCTCTGGATAGATCTTCAAATCTTTCAATGATATTTTTAGATGGGTAATAAGGTTTAAATCTATTTGAAGTTAATTCATTATATACTGAACCCAATCCCCTTTTATCAAAAATTTCATATATGGTATCATCCTTTAAACCTAATGTTTTTGCATTATCAATAGTATTTAACATCTTCTTTTTAACTTCAAACATTTGTCTGTTAGCTGTATAAAATCTGTCAATAACATCAGAAGGTGTTTTCATATCGGTTGGATCAATTTCTTTTGTAAATAAACCTCTAGAATCAGAAATACCTTTTTGATATTCAAATAATTTAAATCCTAAAGATTTTTCAGGATCTACTTTAATAGGTCTAAAACCAAATATACCCGCAAGTTCATATGGCACTTCATATATTTCTGCACCTTTACCTGGTTCACCAGTAATTGCTTTTATAGTTCTTTGGAAAGGTTGTGTTGAAGGTAATAAAGTTTTAGATAAATGTTGCATAATGATAGCAATTTTTTCTGGTTGTGGCGTTTGATCATTATATAATTGTTTACCTTCTCGGGTTCTCCCTTCCCTAGAATATATATCTAAAAACGCTTCTGTATAAATAGATTCTGATATAAATGGTGATGCAGTTTCACCAGCTGCTTTTGCTATTCCTTCAACAAAACCTTTTAATAATACTTCTTCGTCTTCAATACCTTGTTGAATATTTCTTAATACTGTTTGAAAAGGTCTAGTTAACGTATCATAGACATTGTTTTGTGACCAGTTAATATAATATAATTCATCTGTTTCAGGATCTCTCATATATATTTTTTGAGAATTTTCTGCCCATGGCGCAACAAAATCATTTGCAGCATCTGCTTCGTCATTACCTACACCAAAAATAGCTTGTGATCCTTTAATTAATCCATATGGAATTGCACCCATTGCTACAGTGGTGCCTATTAATCTTTTCATTGCCAACGCTTTCATAGGGTTTTTACTGGTAATAGGATTAATTGAACCGGTGATTGGATCTTTTAAATCTTTCATAATTTGTCTAAAAATACCGGTTCCTGTTCTAAAAATTTCTGAAGGCCATGACATGAAATTACCAAAAGGAGACATACGAGCTGCTCTTACAAACTCACCTACTTTAGCATAGTTAGGAATAGTGTCTTGTACAATTTGTGCGACTTCTTTTTTAAGTGCATCATTTGATATCTTTACTCCTGCTTTTTTATAAGCATTACCTCTTTGAAGTAATTGAGTTTCATAACTTACAATCTTCCAAATATCATCTTCTGCAACATACATATCTTGCATAAACTTAGCACCTTTTTTAATTCCTCTTGATACTCGTTTACCTAAAGTATTAATCATAGGTTTTAAAATACTATCTGTTGCAATATTACCTTCACCAAAACGAACGTCTTTCATTAAATTTCTTAAATCACCTAATCTTACGTTAGTATTAGTAATACCAAGTTCTAGATATTCTCTGTATTTTTCTTGCGATATAGGTTTTCTAGGTCCACCTACTTGAACACTACCAAATGCTTGATTCATTGCTCTACCAAAGCCAGGTCCAACCGATCCATTTGCTAATGCAAATGCACTAGAACTTAAAAAGTTTCTGATGTGTGTTGGTATGGATAAAATTGTTTTTGCATATTGTGCACCTGCTTTAGGTGTTAATAATAAATTACGCCAAGCCCAAGAAAAAGTTTTACCTACAGCACCTTGTCCTTCAGCTTCTCCTCTCATCCAGTTTTGAATATTACTAACATTAGTAAATCCTTCTGCAATTTCTCTGGTTGTATATGTGCCTGCAAGTCTATTAATTAAAACTCCATCTTTAAAATAATCTTTTACATAATCGTCCATTTTAACTACATCCGCTTCTGGACCAAAAGCTCTTTTAGCTGCTAAGGGACTATCATGAAAGAATCCTCTTTGGCCTAATGGAGTATCTGATTTTGCAGCATCTTTCATGACTTGATCAGTATCTAATATTTCATCAAATAATTGATTTTTTCTTGCAACAGTAGATAATCTATTCATGCCTTCAAAGATTGAATGTCTTGCATCTTCTATTTCACCAAATAATTCTCTAAATATTTTAGATCCTTTACCAATAACTTGAATTTCTTTTTTACCACCAGGTAAATCTTTTGTAAGTGTCTGAGAAAATGTTTTTAAACCATACGCATCATCAGCTGCTTTAGATAAATTTTGATATGCAAATGTAGGTAAGGTATCTTTAGATGGGTCCATCTTTCTAACTTGTTTAATTATATCATTAACCATACCTTCTGCTTCTAGATCTGTAATTGGATTATTGTTTTTAGCTGCATATCTCATAAATAGTTTTTTTGTTTGATCTACGGCTTCTCTAGTTGGTTTATACTTAGAGAAGAATCCTGCTTCTGCATCTTCAAATATTTCAAATGTATTACCAATATAGTTTTTAACTCTGTTACCCATGATTTTTCTTAAATCTCTTGTAACACCTGTAGGTAAATCTACTTTAGCTCCTGGACCAGATGCAGTGATCTCTAATAGATTATTAAATTCTTCTCTTGTTTTATTTAATGTTTTTAAAATACTTTCGGATACTTCTACTCCATTTTTTCTACCCATTCTTTTAATAATAGTTTTTTCTACTTGATTTGATAAATTGGAATCTAAAGGTGCTCTTAGATCTCCTTCAAATAAGGTATCATCTAAAAGTTTTAAAAAATTTTTTCTTTCTTCCACACTAGATGCATTAAAAAATTTTCTAAATTCAGGAAATATTTTATTGACATCTTTATCAATTCTTGCAACCATTTCTTCAGAAAAATTAGTATCTCTCATCTGTCTTGCTTGTTGAGTTTGTTTTGCTACAGCGATTTCTTGTGGTTTAGTTCCTCTAAATCTAAATGCGGAAGCTAATTTATCCAAACCTTTTTCTATTCTAGAACTACTGTAGGCTAATTCTTTTCCTCGTTTAGCTAAAGTTTTTGCACCTGCTCCTACTCCATAAACAAAAGGTGTTAATAGTAAAGACTCAGATCCAAACTTAACTCTATTTAATAGTTTTCTACTTGCATCATCTGATGAATCAGATTCAACATCTCTATCTAATTCTGTTGGACCTCCTTCAAATAAATCACCAAAAGTTCCTATTTTTTCTACATCAGCAACTAATGTTTCACCTGCTGCACCTCCAACTACAATAGCTCCAAACCTTTGAGTTCCAGATAGTTTATTTAATTGTTTTGCTTTTTCTATTCCTTTTTTAGTATTAGCAGATTTAAAATTTGCATACTTACCGGCTCTTTTTGCTTTTAATGCTTTACTAGCTAGACTAGTTGCAAGCTTTGCGCCTGCAGCTCCTGGAATACCAATTTGTACAAAAGCTTCTGTTAATCTACCTATTGCTCTTTGTTCAGCTACTTCTTCAAATGGATTTATTTTATCAAAAAATTGTTCTACAGATGCAGCGGTATTGGTTCCAGCACCTAAATCAATTAATTCTGCTCCCAAAGATACAACTCCTTCAGGTACTTTTATTAAACCAGATGCTAAACCTGCTACGAAAGCAGTTGCACCAGAAACTTCATTATCATCTTCTGCATCAGGTGTTAATGTAATTTCACCATAGTTAAGTTGATTTATATCTTCGTAATTATCTTCTTGCTTATCTTCTTTTTTTGGAACAACACCTTTTAAGGTAGGGTTGTTTTTAGGATCGTATGGATCAAAAGCCATTTCGCCTCCTATTGATCTATTTCTATTTCTTTATAACCCGAATATGGATCTAATGTTACAAAATCTAATCTACCTTGACCTTCACCAACTCTTTTTTTCCATTGGCCTAAAGTTGCATCATAAAAAATTTGTCCAACTTGAACATTACTTAAATCAGGAACATATTGACTTACACCTTTTTTACCTACATCAACATAATCAATTTCAATTAAATTAGGTTTTAAATTTGATGGAGCTTGCATAATAAAATCTGTTGTTTTTCTAGATATGTCATCAGCTTTAGCACCTTTAAATTTAGAAACAATTCTAGCTTCAGCAGCACTAACTAAGTTATCTCTCATTTTTTCAACTTGAGTTTCATAAAGTTGTGCAGCATATACATCTTTGTTTGCTGCTTTTATTCTAGCTAATTTTTCAGCTTGTTCTTGTTCAATATCTAATTGCTCACCAGCTAATGCAATTTCTCTTTTAGCTCTTTTATCTGCACCTATTCCTTTAAATAAACCTGCAGTAGGTTCTTTAAATGCTTCAGCAGCTGTAGCAAATACATTACCTCTAGGTGTAGCAGACATTAAATTTAAACCACCTTGTATTAAAAATTGTGATAATGGATCAATACCTTTATCTGGATATTCTTCAAATGCTTTCATTAAACGTTCTTTTGCAGTTCCACCACCTTCATAGTTTTGTCTAATACCGGTCATGATACCTCCACCAACTTCACCACCTCTTCTAAACATTGGTCTTTTAAAAACTCTACTCATTATTTATTTTAATGCTCCATAAATTCCAGCTAGTGTTGAAGCTGCACCTAATCCAGTTTGTAAAGCACTTGGAGAAGGAGTAATTGTTTGTGTTGTTTGACCTGGATAACCTGCTATTAAACTTGATATTCCACCACCATATGTTTGTGCTGCTTGTATTGGTTGTTGTAATTGTGCTTGTGCTAATTGTTGTTGAGCAGATAACTGAGCTTGTTGTTGTGCTTGACCTAGACCACCTAAAGTAGTTAAACCTGCAATCTGTTGTCCCACTAATTGTGGAGCTAATCCTGCCAATTGTGCCTGTTGACCAAATGCTTGACCGGCTAATTGTTGTGCTTGACCAAAACCTTGTTGTAATAATTGTGCTTGTAATGCTGCTCTATTTCTATCTGATTGTGATGCATATTCTGCTCTTTGAACACCTTCTCGTCCACCACCAAATGCTCCTGAAGCTATTGCTGCTGCTGGAATACCTTGTGCACCTTTTTTTGCTTGAATATCAAATTCCGCTAATGTCGTATCAATAACATCTTGTTGATACGGAGACATAAATTGTTTGTATGCTGTTGGACCACTTAAAGCTGCAGCTTCTTTTAAATAAGGTTCATATGCACCTAAACCTCCAGCTTTACCCATTGCTTGTTGTGTCAATGGATCTAGACCGGCCACAAATTGTGCACCCATTACTTTACTTAAATCAGCGCCTTTAAATTGTCCAACCGCTGAAGCTAAATCTTCTAAATATGTTTTACCTGCAGCTTCTATAAACTCCGGTGGCAGTATTTGTGTTTTTGTTACTTCAGCCATTAAACTCTTCCTCCGTTTTCTAATTTTTTCATCATGTCATACATACGTTGAGCGCCTTTATTAACATTACCATCACCCATTCCTCTTACAGCATCTGCTGTAAATACAAATTCATTATTGGATAACATAGCAGGTATGTCATCTGCTTTTTCTTTTACACCAACTGGAGGAATAAATCCACCTGTTTCTCGTAAATCTAACTCAGTGATTCCAGCAGGATTTTGGTTTAAAGGTAGGTTCATGATGCTTGAGGCCTGAATCGCGTTTTCTTCTGGATTACCCATTGCAAAACCCATTCTACCGCCATATGCTTTATTTTCTCTCATTAAAAATTCTATCTGTTCTTTTGTTAAACCTGTAATAGAAGATATGGTATCAACATCAGCACCCATTCCTATCATTTGTTTTACTTGTTTTGCTTTATTAGGATCAATCATTCCCATTTCAGGAGTACCTTCTTCATATCCAATTCTACCACCTTCAGCTCTATACTCCGCTGTGTTTGCTTCAACAAATCTATCTATTTGCATTGGTGTAGCGTCTGGATTTAATTTTGAATAATATTGTCTTAAATAAGATTTTAATGCTTCAGGGTTCCTTGTAACAGTTTCTATTTCTTCTGGACTCATACCTTGTTGAGACAGGAATCCGGTAAGACCTCCTATTGCTGCAGATGTTAACATACCTTTACCAACACCTCCAGATAATCCAGTTGCTACTGCTTGACCAACACCAGTATTCATTAAACCACTTAAAATTCCACCACCGTATAAACTACCTCCTGTTTCTACAGTACCAAGTAATCCCGCTTTTAATGCAGAAGGCGCGAATCTTCCAAATCCTACTCCGCCACCTATTCCACCTAATCCATAAAGTGCACCAGCAGTTAAAGCTAATTTTCCTAAATCAGAACCTGCTATATCCTTAACAGCACCTGTAACTTTTTTAATAGCTTTCTTTACAAAACTTCCTAAACCATATTGTTGTCTAGGTGCAACACTCATAATTCCACCATTGGCTCTAGCGCCTCTCATCATCATTTGAAGTTGATTACCTGGAATTATAGGAGCTCCTAATCTTGGATCTCCAACTCCACCAAAACCTAAAACAGAAGATAATGGAGATTGTGTTCCTAGTTGTGATGTAGGCACACCAGGTCTAATTGGATTTATTATTGAAGAATAATCTCCAAATCCTCCACCAGTTGGTGAACCTAAATCAGATTGCACTTCATCAATAGATTGATTAATTTGTTGTAATTCTTGTTCAGCTGAAGATACGCCAGATCTTAAATCACCTAATCTTGGATAAATAGCTTGTTCACCTTCTTGAGGTAATACACCCATAGGTAGTTGTCTTGGTTGTCTTGGACCAAATCCTCCAAGTTGTATAGGACCCATTCCTCCTGCTAAAGGATGATTTTGCATTGGACTTCCTGGAACAGGTCTAAAAAATCCTTCTCTACCGTTTCCAGCATCAGTGCCTTTTATTGCACCTCCTCCAATTGAATATAATTGTCTTTTCATTTGTGATCTGCTTATTGCCATATATTAATATTTTAAACTAGTTTAAGGCAGGAATGTAAACCTGTAAATGCTATACTTTATTTGATTTTTTTATCAACGTCAACACGTTTTAAACTGGTCAACATATCATAAAATCTACCAGAATATTGGTGTTCACCTACATGGGTTATATAGTCCATTGCATAAATATGTACTTTACCTCCCATATCAGTCCATCTTTGACAAAAACCAAAGTCTTCTCCATAGTAACGCTTAGTTTCTACATCATGTAGGGTATCAAATAAATTGTAAAAATTTTCTTTTTTAGATTCTTTACCATTAATAACAGTGGGTTGATAGATTTGCAGTTCAGGATATTGCTTAATCATCTTTTCTATAACTTCTCTTTTAATAAGCATACAGCCTGTTGGAGCATGTGAGACTTCAATTACACCATGTTCTACAGTAATATCATCTCTTTTTTCTAATTTAACTGGAAAAATATAACCTGCTTTTAACAGATCTTTTTCTTCCATAACTGTTTTTTCTTCATTTATTTTTCTCCACATTTTATCTAAATTAAATGTTTTCATTGGATAAGGACAAGCAATAATATCTTTATCTGCACCAATCATTTTAAATATAGTCTTTGATTGAAAATCAATATCAGAATCAATAAACAATAAATAATCATAATTATCAGGATGATTTAAAAACTCAGCTACACATAAATTTCTACCTTGTGTAACAAGTGAAGATTTTAATAATTGAAAACTTACCAATATATTTTTTTTCATACATTCTATTTGAAATTTTAATACTGCTTGTGTGTAGTGCATAGAAACATCACTGTGACATGGAGTAGCCACCATTATTTTAACACTTGGATTATCTAAATTTAAATTAATTTTATTATGTTTAATAGTTTGATAAGTATCTTCATTAGCTATTGTTTCTTTATCAAACCAAATAGGTTTATTGTTTTGCATTTACTGCCCCTTGTAAAAATCTTGTCCAAGAATTTCCTTTTATTTTCCAGTCATAGAAACGATTACAATAATCTATTTGAAATTTTAAATGATCTTTAATTCTTTCACTATCTAAATTACCTGCAGCAATATCAATTACCTCCGCAAATATTTTTGCTAATTTCATATAGTTTTTTTCATAAGGAACATAAACTGGAAACTCAGCACAGGTTTCATACAGAGCACCATAATTAGTTGTAATACAATATAGTCCGGCAGCCATAGCTTCTAAGGCGGATATACAAAAAGTCTCTTCCCATATATTAGGATAAGCAAATATATGATAATCTTTTAAATGTTCTTTTATGTATTCATTCGGTTTATATCCAATGTAATTTACATTTGGTAATTGTTTAGCTTGTTCATATAAATCTTTATATGCATGATCATTATTTTTTTTAAACTCATCTCCATAAACTTGAGTTGAAGAATAAACATCTAATATTATATTTTTATTTTTAATTAATTGCATTGCTGCCAATATAACATTTAGTCCTCTCCATGGAGTTGGATGAAAAATCATTTTAATAGGATCACCTTTTTTATAATCTAAATTTCTAGGTTCTATTTTATCTATTCCATTTTTAATGATCACTGATTTATCAGTTGGAATATCAAACATCATTCTAAATTTTTCATAATTCCAATGAGAATTAAAAACATACCAATCATATTTTTTATGGTTGTTTTTATCTTGAAACCATGGTGCCAGATTTGGTTGATCGTATGAATTTTTTTGCCAAAGAATATTTGGTTTAGTAGGATGTAATGGTATTTTTTCTGGAATAGAAGTAGTAATTTGAACTTTATCTAAAAGTTCTTTATCAACATACCTTTCTAAAAACTCCATTTGGAGTTCAGTTCCGCCTCTAGGTTTCATAATTTCTTTTACTGGTTTGTACCAAATAATTCTAAATTTGCAACAGTTATTTCTACATCTCTCCGTATATCTTGTTCTACTGTATCTGTATTAGGATCTTCAATATCTGCTTTTGCTAATGCTTCAGAATCATAAACAATACCTGTTTTTTTATTTTTAATAATGGTTTTACTTGGACAATCAATTATTGGAACTTGTTTTCCATCAATATTTGCATATCGTCTAATTGTCTGTTCTTCTAGTTTTAAATCTTTAGTCATTATTTAACCAACTTTCTTTCGTAGTAACTTCATTATAAGAATATATATTATTTTCATTAAGTCTCAACCATTTAATTGTTTTATCTATATTAAACTTTTCAGTAAAATATTTTTGTAACCAATTTGTCATTCCCTCCTGATCTTTTAAAGATACAAAATTGTGAACCCATACATTTTCACCACTGTTCCATTTATCAAATTCAATTTTTTTTAATATTCTATATTTTTTTTCTTCTTTATTATTTAAATAAGCCCAATTAATAAAACCATATATCTCATTATTTTCATCTTTAAATATCTTATATTGATCTAATTTAATACTTGGAATAATAGAAATAGCTAAATAATCATCATTTGAAGCTCTATATCTTTCAAATTTTTTATAAAAAGATATAAGTTCTTTTACTATTTTTTTTAAATCACTTTGACTAACCATTTTGATCCGTTCTATTTAATAAAGCATACGATATAACACCTTTGATAACATCAGATGTTGCAACTTGTATTTTAATTGCATCATTTGCTTCTAAATTTAATACTTGACCTGCAGCTTGATCTGTACAATTACCCGGTATTTTAGCATGATAAAATTCAAAATTAGTAGTTGCTGAAGCATCGTAAACATACATCTCTGTTAAAACAGAAGTGTTTGATTCATTAGTTACAGATATGCTTTTAACTATAGCATTTGAATCGGTAGCAATAGTTAACGTAGTGGTTAAATTAGTAGTATTTAAATTAAACCCTTGATTTTTATAAAAAACAGCCATTATGTTAAATCAACCCATTTTAATGTACCGCAAATATCATCACCATATACTGTCACTGCTGCAGTAGTATTAGGATCATAAAATGCGTTTTTATATATATTAGCCATTTGTAGTATCGTACCATTTTATTGAACCCACAACATCATCCCCATTAGATGCACCCTTAGCACACAAAGTTAATGTGTCAGATGCACCTGCTATTGTTTGTCCAAGTTGATATTCAAAATTAAAACCATCTCCAAAGTTTTCAATAGAAACTCCTTTACCAGATAAATAAGTTCTATTTATAATAGTCCCACCTGTAATAGTTGTAGTACCAGTTAAATCATATTCTATATTATCAGAATAACTTGTATATGAAAACGCTGTTGACGGAGTTGCGTTTTGTCTTAACTGTACTTCAAAATCAGAGTTAGATACAGCAGAAGCTATAAAGCCTTGAGGAATAATAAGTGCATAAGGTCTTCCTGATTTAATTCTAATAGTTCCTAAATTATAAAATGTACCAGCTGTTGTTAAGGTAACTCCAGCTAATGAAGCAGTTCCAATTGATTGAATAACTCCTTGTGGAGAATAGCCACCTTCAATCATACAAGAAGAACATACTTGTTGTAATACGGCTGCACC
>Ga0208427_1000293_pt1 | contig 21680 bp, 41 predicted proteins | sample DEB08_DNA_FD_184532 | JGI IMG/M metagenome (GOLD analysis project Ga0208427, IMG submission 184532) | Aqueous microbial communities from the Delaware River and Bay under freshwater to marine salinity gradient to study organic matter... | ecosystem: Environmental > Aquatic > Marine > Coastal ...
TGTATTTGCATTATGTTCCAACCCGAGTTTTGTTCAAGCAATATCTCATACATCCGATATCTCACCCCCAACCCCTCTCCACTATCCCCACCAGTAGGTGAGCTCATCCCGTATCTTTCCATGAATTTCCAGCAATATATTATCTTGAATTAGTGGGGAAATATGATATAATTAGTATATGAAGAAGAGAGGATTGGGAACGTTCCCAATTTCCCATAATGATTGTTTCCGGAGCTATTAATCGGATTAATTGAATGAATAAGCATGATTACATTATGTTATCACGCAATAAAACCTCCACATCAATCTTTTTCATTGACAAGAATTGGGAACTAGCATATAATTTTGGCATGTTAGATATGACTATTAATGAGCTGGAAATGATCGAATCTTGTTTGACTCACCATATCGAAATGGCTTACGATACGGATTGTATTGCTGATGATGTAGTTATGCAACAAGAAGCAAGAGAACATGAACAACTTCACTATAAGATTCTCAAACAATTACAATCTTTACGATATCAAGAACGTTACAACATTAAAGCGTAATAGTAAATGCTGCAAGAGATTTAACGGATCCTAATAGTTCGCATTAAAGTAATAACAAACTATAGAAACAATAACAATAACAAAGAGAGAAAGTAATATGGAAATGACACAATTAGAAATCAACAATTGGGTACGGGCAGAGTTCAAGATACGGATAATGAGGGAGATAGGTCATGATATTCGCATATGGTATTACAATGATTTGTACAAGACTGGTAATAGGCGGATGATATTCAAGGTATATAATCGCAACTCTTCTTCAACTTCGACTACAAAAAGAGAACATGCGATTCGTAATACATTCAATTGTATTTTAAATCGTATGAGAACATACAAAATACAAGAAGGGTGGGAGATAGTAGAAGAAGGCGGGTACATTGCCCTTGTGAAATATACCGAATCTCCAGAGTTTCTTAAGAAACAACGTGATAAAGAACGTGCTAAAGAACGTGCTAAAGAACGTGCTAATGCCTGCGATGGTAAATTTGTCGTAATTGAAGGCATTAGATATCAATTGAAACGAGTATAGGGGGAAAAGCCCTCCACCTAGGCGGATTCTGGTTTTGATTAATTGCGGTAAGTGAGGTAGGACTCGATATCGAGAACCAAGCTATTCCGGGGTAGGTGGGGGCTTTTTCTGGTGGATTGGAATAGGGAACTCGCATATAATTAAAGGGATGAGAGAAGAGCATGGAAGGTTTCGAAAGTTTGCGGATGTTAAGACTCATTTCAAAGTTATCACTGGATGGGTACAACCCTGGCATTTCAATCAAAGTGGGATGCGGGTATGTAAGATTGAAGGGGGGAAAGTAGTATACAAAGACGGTGATGAATATGTGGTAACAGATATGTGGTAAATAAGGAAGGCATTACAAATGACGATTGAACCATTAAAACAATCTGTAATTGCATTAGTTAACAATACAAACATTACAGTTGAAGATAAGATTCGATTACTGCGTAAATGGGAAGCCCGATGTGTAGCTATGTCGATGATGGTATTAAGTTCATCTCAAGCATCGGATCAATTATTAATATTGATAGATTTTATTGCATCCCAGCGTGAATCTCTGTAATTTTCAATTGGATTGGAATAGGGAACGAGCATATAATTAAAGGAGCAAATATGAGAGAAGAAGTTTTTAACTACAAGCCAGGTAACATTATTGAAGGGGTGCAATTAGGTGAGAAGGGTAATAAGAGCTATGTTATTATTAGTGTTACATCTAACAATGAAGTAATAATGGTGGAGATAGTTAAGCCTGCTAAAGTTATATCTGCGAAGATGGCAGAAATAAACAACAAAGTAAGGCGATAAAAAGTCAAAATTTCGATGGATTGAGATAGGGAACGAGCATATAATAAAAGGGATGAGAGAAGATGAGATTAAGAAATGGCGCGAGGCGATGCTAGAATGGTCGATTGATCAAACTGAAGATGGTATTATCTATATTCTAGATGAGCAAGGTGATTTAATTAGAGAGTATACTTCTAGTAGTTGGGAGGAGTATATTAACAGTATTGATTCGATTGAAGGTATTAAGGAATGTTTTTATGATTTACAATTTTACGTTTACTGTTTGTTCAAGGATTTCTTAAACGGTGAGCTTTATTGAGTAATAGGTGTGCTTTTTCAGATGCCATAACCTTAGAACGGTGAGTTCAGTTAATGGTTGCCACGTTCATAATGAATTGCTTGGATAGTCTCCATTAGTTAGCGGTGCTGTCGTTAACTTTAAAGCAATCTTATAAACAAAATTGGGATAGACTCCATGGATAGGTACAAGATTCCTGTTGGCATCTGAAAGAGCATATCAGTAAAGTAAAGTGAAATTTCAATTGGATCGGAATAGGGAACGAGCATATAATTGATAGTGATGAATATGAAAGAACAATTCGAAGAAGCCAAAACAATCATTGATGATATCATTACCATGCACATTCAAGACATGTATGATATTGATGGTGAATGTGAAGATGAAGCAGAAATTGAAGCCGCTTTGAAATTGCTTTTTAAGCTTGCTGAAAAGTCAGTAAAGTAAAGAAAGAAAAAACAAAAATTTCGATGGATTGAGATAGGGAACAAACATATAATAAAAGAGTCAAAAGAGCAAAACGCTCACAATTAAAACAAACAATTAAATTAGAAAGAACAAATAACTATTATGGCACGTAAATCTACTGGATCTGGAACTACTATCACTTGCGTTGTATCTGGCAAATCTCGCGCAACTACTTGGCCTTATCTTAAAGCCAAAGCAGAACGTCTTGGTACTAACTGCAAGGATCTGAAGAAGTTCTATATTTGTCGTGAAGTTGTTACTCAACTCAATAAGGGTACTGATATCTCTGACCTGGTCGTTGATACCATGAAAGAAGATTTCGATAAACTCTTGCAAGAGAAATCGGTCGATGAAATGGTCGCTTTGAACTCCAGAGCGAAAAAGAACAAGGAAAAGAAAGCTCCAAAAGCTAACCGGTTCGCCGACAAAGAGGCAGATGCAGATATTGATTTGACTCTCGTTGATACCGCTGAGCCTCAACCAGAACCAGTTCCAGTCGAAGAACCATTGAGCCCCGAAACCGAACAATACCTGGCAACTAAAGCGGAACTGCTTGGTGGTCAAGAAGTTGTCGATGAAATTCACAACAAAGTTTGGGGTGAAGAAGAAGTTGAAGAAGAAGTAATGGCTTGAACAACTTACACTAATAAGAGCGAGGAGGGTGAAAGCCCTCCTTTTTTTGTGGAGCAAAATAGGGAACGAGCATATAATTAAAGGAGCAAAACGATTATGAATAAAGATGAATTGATTGATAAGGTCCTTGAAGATTTCGATAATGGCAACATTTCTGGAGAGGAATTAGTCGGAATGGTTGAGAATTTAATTGGATTACTCAATAGTGATCAGGTCCATGAGTTTGCTGATATGTACAATTATGAGTGATACATTAGATATGATACCAGGAAGGTCACCAGAAGTGACTATATCAAGAGAAGAATACGAACGATTGCAAGCTGATTCAGCTCTATTGATCGCATTGATGAGCGTGGGTGTGGACAATTGGGATGGCTGGGATCAAGCACACGAGGTATTAGATTTGATGACGGATTAAGGTATGAACAAATACATATACATGGTATGGATGCCTGGAGATAATGAAGAAGAACTATCTTGGTATCATATTCTTCCAGATAAACGAACAGCAATGGAAGTTGCTCATGAGGTGAATCGCGATCGATTTGGCAGTGAATGGGATGTGAAATATGTTCGTGATAATAATAGTGGGTGGCCTGTCGGTGAATTTGAGGGCAAACAAACTATCGTTGTGTTCCAAACCCATGCTTGGTATCATGGCGCGTGAGGAATATCTAGATATCCTCTAAAGTAAAGTAAAGTAATTTTTTATTATTGAAGAGAATTAGGAACGAGCATATAATCAAAGGAGCAAAACAATTATGAATAATCACGACCAAATATCAGCTGAGGATTACCCACGCATATTAGATGGACATCTAGTATCAGATATGATTGATGAGATAAAAGAACATATTGGCGCTGATCAATTAATCAATGATCTATATTATGCAATCGGAAAGATCGAAATGTTTAAGGCTCTTCGATATATCAAACGCGTGCGGGATATGCCTTTAAGTTCTTATGTTGAAAATGATGATGAGTGAGGGATATCTAGATATCCCCTAAAGTAAATGTTTGAGAGGAGATGGCGATTCAACGAAGACATTGGTTACAGTAAGAGAAGGGCAAGTTTACACAATTAACATATAATGAGATATATTGACACAAATTGCACGGTAAAAGAGGGTTTTGATCCACACCAATACACATTTACAGGGTTATGCACTGTAACGAAACTGCCGTATAGTATTACAATCGAAGCAGGTAATCTGTTCAAGTTTCGTCAATCGGATGATATTATGGACACTGGATTGAATGCAGACGATCGGGAGTTTGCCATATCTGGCATCAGCCCAACTGGCTGGAATCAGCTATTTGGAGATGAAGAGGAGTGAAGAGACATCATTTCGTTCTTGAAAAGATTTGGGAACGATGATATAATCATAGGGATGACAGAATTCAAAGCATATGTTAAAATGGTTGAAGATCAATTCAAAGTGCTAGCAAACGCAGCAATGCAATATGCAATCGATCTACCTCCTGGTGAGCGAAATGATGTAGAAGCAGATAAGATTTTTGAATCATATGATGTGATGAGAGATGTGACAATCAAACACCTCAAATCAATCAACCCAGATTATAATCCATCTAAACATATCCCAGCATGCCCTGATTATGCTCATGGAAAATCAAGAGAAAATTTCTCTTGAAGAGGTTTGGGAACGATGATATAATCAATACAATGAATGAGAGCATTACCGTGGAGGGTGATGCAACCATTAGACCATAAGACCTCTGATGATATAGGAAATGCATCGTAGCTCTTTATCCGTATAAGCCTTATAATGTCGTATCATAAGCAATAAACCGGATAACTGTGGAAGATAGTTGGAACTTATGCTAGTTTATGGTATTGTGTTAGACAGGTAGCAACAGAGCTCTTAATGCTCTCATTCATTATATTGATCCAATTAGGAGCATTAATGCTCACAACGTTTCAAATCAATTTAATATCATATGAGAAAACAAAAGTTCAAATGTGTAGATGAATGGGATTGGATGTCACATAATCGATATGATATGCGCAAATGGCGATCAGGTCAAGGCAAACAAGTCAAGCAACGATTGAATAAAAGATTTCGGAGAGAGATTGAAATTTGTTCTTGAAGAGATTTGGGAACGAGCATATAATAATAGGGATGACAAAAACATATACAGTCTATTTGATGGATGAAGAGCCAGAAACCCGTATGTGTGGAGAATTCGGGCATATTGTTGCAGGTGTATTTGATACATTTGAAGCTGCAAAATCGATTGCTGAACAGTTCAAGCAATACGATCATGTCATTATTATGGAAAACCAGATTGCGGGATTAACAGGTGCAGCATGGCAGAGCATTTCAGTTAATGGAGCAAAAGAGGTTTGGCGATGGGATGCAACAAACGATGAAATTTGTTCTTGAAGAGGTTTGGGAACGAGCATATAATCATAGGAGCAAATATGAGAGCTAATACAATAAACGCACAGGACATTTGGAACGCATCTAATCTCAAAGAATCAAAGCAGCTGCTTGCAGCGCTGAATAAAGAGATTATAAAGATCAATGCATGGCATTATTGGGCTCAGAGTGCAGAGGATTTGAAAGCTCTGATCGCTGACGGAGAAGAAGGATTGGAAGATCTTCTCATCGAAGCAGAAACGTATAGAGATGATTTGGAAGCTGAAAATAAAGATGGAATTATTCGATACTAATAGTGGATCGGAATAGGGAACGAGCATATAATCATAGGAGCAAAACGCAATTTAGACATTATGCAAAATATCAAATTCGAAAAAGAAGAGCTCGCATTAATCGAACAATTACTGGAAATGCATATCGATATGCTTGAGTGCGATGCAGATACAGATGAACATATTATGTCTGATCTTAAAGAAGCAGAACAAGTTCATTATAAAGTACTTAAGTACTTTCGGTATAATAAGTAGAGAATAGGTAATATAATAATAGAAGCAAAACGCAATACAAACATTATGACTAAATCAGATATCAAAGCTAAAGTACTCACAAATTGGAATCATGGCAATTGCAAATTCGTTCCTGGTCAATTGGTTAAAGTGAAAGATAATGTATCTTATTGGGAGAGTAAACGCTTGCAATCCTTTGCTGGCCAACATGGTAGAGTGTTCGCCGCTACTACTCAAGATGGTAAACGTATGCGTAATGGTACTAGTAGACAAGCAACACGTTACTACGTTGAGTTTGCAAATGGTCAAGTAGGTGGATTTGATTCAAGTAACTTGGTATGATTCAACCAGTTAGGTGTGTTACATTAGGTAAGGTAACTAGGCAAGGTCAAACCAAATATAGAATACTTCACTATACTTTACAGAATGGTCAATATATCTATACTGGTATGAATGAGTTTAGTTCTGAACAAACTAGACAAGATGTTATTGAACAATACAATTATGAAGTAGTTGATTCTAAAACAGTTTTGTAAACGACATATATGATATGGTATCAATCAACCGCTCTCGAGACGAACACTTTATAGAACAAGTAACGTCTCGAGAGCGGGCTTTTATGAGAGAGAAGGGTTATCTGCGAAGAGGGTAACGGAGAATGCATATATATGATGAATGGTTGGTGTTAGGAGATGGGCATGCCCCAACAAAATTTTTTTCGCGGGGGAAATTTTTTTAATAGAGAGGGTTAAATAACAATATGGTTCAATTTCGAGGCTATTATTTACAAGAAGCCAATAATCTAAAATTCGATTTATACAACAAAAACGATTTGTTGCGAATAATTTTAGATATACTATCTGACAAAGCGCGATCACGAGGAGCTGCTTTCGGATATAGTTTTCAATCCACCTATAGAGAATTCATGGGGAAGATAGGGGCACTATATGTTAAAGAAATCATTAAAACCATCAACAAATATTTCGAGCCATACACCAAAACACCTAACAAACCAAACCGAGACGAAGAAGAGATACACGCCAGGTTACACTATGTAGTTAATACCTTATTTAATGATCAAAGCGAAGACTATACATCTCCATTTATAAAAATGCGCGACATGTATGGAGGTGTGCCACCTGATATGAACGGGAACGACTATCAACTATTAATAGATCGTATGCCACGGTACCCAGTATTAAAAGAGACGGACCCATGGTTATTTGGAGAGGACGGAAAGATACACGACAATGTATATATAATTATACGGGGAGTATCACAATATTCGATGGTAGGGATAAAAGGAGCAATTAATTATCTAATAAATTTGCTGACGGATCCACGGATTGACGCACAACGATACGATGTATTGCGGCACGTAATGGACTTTATATTTGAGGAACGTATAACACCAGAAATGGCACAACGGTTACATTTACAATATGCCTCCACCATTACTTCCCGTATGCAAGCATTCATCAAATCGCCGACATTAGCTACAATTCGGAAGATGTACGCGGATTACGAACGATTGCTTGAACACATATCTGCATTAGAGCAAGAGATGGACAAATCCATGATTGACAAAGAATCCACAGTATTAGAACAATGGCCAGACGGGACACGTATGATACAACCAACGACGAAGCAGTTATGTGGATACATAGGTAAGAAAATGCGGCATTGTGTAGGAGGATACAATCCATTAGATCCGTACTCACTTATAATACAATTACAAGGATCAGGAGGAGAGATGGCAGCCACGATACAACTGGTACCATCGGAAGAGGAGTGGGAACGCGTATATGTAGTTGAACAGATCAAAGGACCCTCAAACGCACGAGTAAACGATAAGTATAAGAAATACCTTGAGGATTTTTTCCATAAGTATCAAGACACACAATTACAAGTGCGGACTGACTTTGGGTCAACACTTATATTAATTGACATGCCATATGACGTAACATACGCTTAAGAAGGGGTGACGATAAACTTAAGTTGATTAATTTTCGCTATCAGGTTAGATTTATCAAACGGGATTGAGATATAATTAGATCTGCAATTATATTTATTTCTAAAGTCCCACACATCACACATTTTCATAAACTCGGTAGTATCAAACGTAATAATCACCGGTTGAGGGATCCATTTAACAATTTCACACGGATGAGATATCACTAGATGGGACTGGAGGCCACTAACGACATAAAAATTACCCGGGAGGTAAGAGATGATAAGATCTCTAATATACTCGCTATTAGATAGGACGGTAACATTATAATCTTTTGTCATAGCAGATATATTTAATCTACCACCTTACCAATAATTGTAGACGATCTAGCTTGGAATGCTTTCACAAAATTGCTAGCTTCGAGGAGGTGATCAAAATTACCACAATCGAACCACACATGAGAATCGGGTAAGATTTTAAGATCCAAATAATTTTCATTAGCATACAAATTAATAAGATCAGCAATTTCCAATTCGCCTCTCATCGACGGTTTAAGGGATTTAGCTTTATCCACGACAGAATTATCGAAGTGATACAAGCCAGGGACGGCATATGGAGAAGGAGGAGAGGATGGTTTTTCGACAACACGATCGACAACAAAGGAAGATTCTTTAAATTTCACCATACCATACAATTCCGGATATTTCGTTTTCACGCCATAAATGGTAGGTTTATGGATAAATTTATCAAAGTTGCCATAGAAGATATTATCGCCAAGTATCATAGTTACATTTGAATTGCCGATAAATTTCTCGCCAATAATAAACGCTTCTGCAAGGCCATTAGGATTTTCTTGGACACAATACGAGATATTAGCATTAACATTTTGAGTATTGATAGTTTTTTTAATGCTATCTGCATTTTGATCTGACGAACAAATAACAAGGATATCTTTAATATGTTCGAACGCAAGGAGGGTTGAAAGAGGATAAAAGATAAGAGGTTTATCATACACGGGTAGTAGTTGTTTTGACACAGCGGTAGTTAACGGAGAGAGTCTTGATCCATTACCGCCAGCTAAAATAATGCCTTTCATGATAAAATTTTAATGATGATGCCATAAGAAACCAGTGGTAATGTAAGAGAATTCCATTATAATAAAACATATGAACGATGAACTCGAAGCTCATACAGAGCCACAACCAATCACGCTACATGCTATTATGGCAGAAACATATATTCCATCATTAATATATCTAACAGGATGTGCATTTCTCGATCTTGTTTTAGTTATTATAGGGATGGTATTTCTTTTTATACATATTAAATTTAGATTAACCAATACATCATGTATTAAAGCTGCAAGTGCGCGAATACAAAACTTCGCGATGGCATTTTCATATATTGCATTCAATATTGTGGTTACATATTGGGGGTTTATGGATTCTCCTCTTACCGATTTTAATGTGGTAGTATGGCTTCTAATGATAGTATTATATTTGCTAATATACATTTTTGCAATGTCCCAAGATTACGACGCAGTCTATACGACAGCTGAGACCTATCAAAACACGTTAAATAAAATTCAAAACCGAACAGACAAAAATGATGATGACAACTGAACAATTTAAAACACATGTAGAGGACATAACAGGTAATAATACATGTCACAGGCCAGACATATCATGTTATCAGGATTGCGATCCGTGCCCATATGTTGAATATTGTTTATGTAAACTCAACACAAAGAAATATGGAAAACGTAAAAAACGTAGATAAGGAACAATTACGGATATACATATGTAATCCAATGCGAACAGGATCCACATATTTATACAATTTCATCCGAGAATGCACACCGAATCAAGTTTATAAGTACGAACAAGCTGATTATGTTCCGAATAAAGATTTTGATCGGGTAATAGTTCCTATGAGGCATCCTGTAGCGGTATTATCATCTCTAGCAGATTATTTTCATAAGGAACACAATGAAACGGAAATTCGGGATGTATATGTAAGGTTATTGATGGAATTCAGCTGGGCGTACCAATATTTGGAACAATATCCAGACATAGCATATAGGTTTGAATATGATTATTTTATCAACAATCCATTATATTTAAAGGAACGATTAACATATGATGTCGGTATTACTGTAGGAGATACGGAACAATTTACAAACAAATACACGATAGAAAACGTAAAACGGATGGTTGAGACCCAAGAGGACAAAAACATCAATTTATTTCAAGAGAACCACATATCACCTTTAGAAGGAGACTCACTAAAACGGATAAAAAGGGTACGAGGATTAGGATTAATGTACAACGAACTAGTAGAAATCAGTAAAAAATATGGATATGAGTATTAAATCAGCGGATCACGTAATAACATTAGTAAACGGTCAAAAGATACCGGTCTATTTTGAACCATTACAAACAGAGGACGGGTTATGTTATAATCCAGAGAAAGCCGGAGCAAAGATACTAGTTGATTCACGCTTAAAGAAGCGGCGAAAATTAAATGTAATTATCGAGGAAGTATTTCACGCATTTTTCTACGATGAGCCTGAATATAAGGCACGTAAATTTTCAGCTGAGTTAGGAAAAATGATATACAATCGATTTATGAAAGAAGGAGCGATTGATAAGTATTGATAAGTAATAAAATAAACGTATGTCAGCAATTAAAATTTCACATGAAACACCGGTATCTATATTAGACCATTCTATCAATTTTAACGATTACCAATATTGTCTCGTACATCTCATGACTGAGAATGAACGATATCACGACTGGTTTATGCACGATTATCGAAAACAAGATCCGGGGGGAGAGATCTTATTAGATAATTCAATTTTCGAACTTCGTCAAGCGTTTGATGCTGAAAAGTTTGCCGTGTGGTGTGAAAAGATTAAGCCAAATTACTATGTAGTACCAGATGTGCTTGAAGGATATGAAGGTACATTGCAGAAGTGGGAAGACTTTTTTAAAGATTACAAAGGATTGCCTGGATTATCAATTGGAGTTGTTCAAGGTAAGACATGGACAGAGATATTAGACTGTTATAAATTCATGTCAGACAAAGCGGATTACATAGCTTTTTCGTTTGATTTGAGTTTATATGATTACACAGGTTACGGTAAAACACGATTAGAGCGTTGTATGACAGGTAGGCATGAGTGTATCCGACGATTAATTGCAGAAGGATATTGGAATGAATACAAGCCACATCATTTGCTTGGTTGTGCATTAGCACGAGAATTCTCATGGTATCGGGAGAACAACATTAAAGGGATACGAACATTAGACACATCGAACCCGATTGTTGCAGGTATTAAAGGATTTCGGTACAATGGAGATTTAGGATTGACACATAAGCCATCACAAAAGTTATTTACAATGATAAACCATGAGGTAACGAATGAAGAGCTTAATCTAATTTATTACAATTGCGAGCAATTTCGTACTATAGTACGAGGAGAGCTTCCATAAATATAAATATATGAAATTTCAAGATTTGTATAGATTTGATGAAGGGTTTGATTCTCTTCAAACTCAAGACAGTCAAACTGGTAACAGTGATCAATATCAAAAAGGACTAACACCTGATCAATATCGATCATCTGGAGCGAGTGAATATGAAGAAGAGAAGCCATATTCCATTGAAAAGAACAAGTTGAAAGCTGTTATAGAAGAGCTTAAATTATGTAAATCGATGGATAAGAGTCAAATTAACACCTGTATAGGCAAGCTAGCAGATGTATTTAGATCCATGAATTAAAAGAAATGAAACAAATACTTACACCACTAATATTGGCCTGTTGTTTATTATTATCAACAGGGTGCGAAACCACAGTAAACGATCCAGATAAATTCAATAAAATTCAATTAGTTGTTGAAAACGGAACAGCATTTGCTGTAAAGACTTACGTTGATTCAATTAGCGATATTGAGACATCTGAGAAGGTTAGGCAATACTTTTTAGATGTAACTAAATTTATTCACGAAGCTACATCTACAGGAAAGGTTGAGCCACAACTATTTCGAGATTATGTATTGACAGAAATCCGGGATAAGATTCCAGATAAGTTTAGAGTGCCTGTAATTAACGCATTAGATTTATCATTAGGAGCGTACAATACTTTTTATGCGGAAAATGTACGTGATAAAATTGATAATTCAGGGAAAGCTATAACGATTATCAATAGGATTATAACAGGAATTATGGTAGGATTGGACCCGGTATCTGGTAATGCAATTGAAGTTAATCCATTGGAAGGGTATACAGATTTCAAACTAGAATAATAAATCCCTCATAACTAATAAGTAGGAAGAGAGTCTCAATATCTTGAGGCTCTTTTTTTGTAAATAAATAACAATGTGTTAGTCTTAACGAGTAAAAACATCAAGGATATAATTATATCCGAAATAGGATGTAAATCATCTATCATACATACTCCGGACACATTTTACAATTTAATGACAGAATCATTTATTGACGAGGTATGTTATCCAGAATTCAAAAAATGGCTTACCGATAACAACATAGTAAAATGGGACAAAGCATTCGATTGCGACAATTACGCAGAATCGATGAGAAATTTTGTGCAAGTAATTCACATTAATAACGCAAACACCGTAATAGAGCGTCAATCTCTTTGGTCATCCGCATTTGGCGTTATATGGTATAAACGTAAGACAGGAGGACATGCTATAAACGTACAAATTACCATACGCTCCGGAAAATATGTAATAAGATATATAGAGCCACAAAGCGGGGAAGAGGTTCAACTAACCCCGGAAGAGATCAGGTCAATATTTTTCATATTAATCTAGTTGACTATAGCGGCAATCTTGTTATAATTATTTTATGAAGATAAGCTGGGAACAGTTCACACAAGATATAGATAACGTAATTGATCGGATAAATGAAAGTAATATTAAATATGATACAATTGTATCAATTTCTCGTGGAGGATTATTTCCTGCTGGGTTAATTGCGAAGAGGTTAGATATATCTAAAATAATCAATATATCGTGTGAATCGTATGATACGGACAACAACAGAGGAGATGTAATATTTTACAATCGGTTTCATTTTGAAGATTTCGTTGACTCACAAGGAATATTAATTGTTGATGACATATTAGATACAGGTAATACAATGAAAGCAGTTATTAATAAACTAGAAGGAGTTATCACAACTGCATTTATTGGTATTGCATGCCCATATTTTAAACCATCAATCGCGGTTGATATTGATACAATTAGGTATGTTTCGAGTTGTATCGGTAAAGATTGGGTTAAATTTCCATGGGAAGATAAATAATAAAGTGGATAAAGACAACCGATTAATATTTGAGAATTATATTTCTATCCAAGAAGGTTGGAAAGATATTTTAGCTGCTGGTTCTATTGGATTAGCATCTATGTTAGGACCTCAAAGTAATATACAAGCTCAACCTGCTCCATCTGAACAAGTTACAGATTACAACAACATGTTTGACTATATAAGTCAATCAGAAGGTAAAGGTAAAGCAGGGCGTCCTGGATATATGTACAAAGACCACAAAGGGTACCCCACTATCGGTATCGGTCATTTAATCACACGAGACACACCAAGAATTTTCCGGAAACTATTTGGAAACATTGACGTAAACAAATACACATCTGGGCAAATTCCATTAACTGATCCAATGATGCAGAAGTTATTTCATCATGATGTAAGATTAAAGCTAAATTTAGCTCGGCGAAAGATACCAAAATTCGATACATACCCACAAAACGTAAAGAATGCAATTATAGATGCGCTCTATAGAGGTGATTTAGGACCAAAGACTACTAAACATATCAATGCAGGTCGATGGGATGCAGCTGCAAAAGAATATTTAAATCGCGATGAATATAGGGAAGAGTTACAAAAAAATCAAATAGAGCCTGGATCATCTGGTATACCTGCAAGAATGGAGAGAAATAGAGATCAATTTTTAACACTCACAAAACAAGGTACGAAGAATGCAAAACAAGGTACAAAAGATGCTGACGAGAAGGCTATTATAGTAAAACAAGGAGATACATTATCTTCTATTGCCTCCCAAAATAAAATAACACTTCAACGTTTATTACAAGCAAACCCACAAATTAAAGATCCGAATAAGATCCAATTAGGACAACAAATTAAATTACCTTAAGTCCAATTTAACATAGGACGATTAGCCATTGGTTTAGATTGTTCAGCATCCAGGATTTTCTTCTTATCGGCTTTAGACTTCTTTTTATTCTTCTTTGATTTTTTCAAGATCAAAGTATCGGGCATAGCTTCACGATTAGTTGAACCATCGCCTTTAAATCCGCCAGGATTACGTCCTAATGGTTCTCCGATAGATAAGATATCCGGACCATGTTTTGGTCTATCAAAATTGCCTGAGGCATTGCCCCATTCATTTAAATAAAACTGTTTAAAAGATTTCATTGATCTCCAGAGATTTCTTTTGCTTGTTGTACTAAACGCTGGATTACTCTTTTGCCTGTATTATCACCTAACAATACAGCTTTAATTTGATCATCGGGTAATCTAATTAACAATTTAAGGATATAAGGTGTAAGGTATTGATCATTAATATCGATAAGAGACTGAACTGTTTTAGCTAATTGAGGACCTGACATCATCTCCAAAGTTTCTTTATTAAGGTCTTCTTGATCAAGTTGTTCTTGAGATGCAATATCATATGTCAAGTAATTATAAATGCCTTTAACAAGTTCATGGATCAAAGCAGGGAAGATCAAACCGGTTGCAGTAATAGTATCTGATTCATCACCAGCTTCAGATTCGGCTTTACCCATAAGAGTGCCCTCAGGAGCAGTATTTAAGTTCATAAGAGGGAAGCCAAAATAACCAAGGGTTGCAATTGCGGAGAAAATACCATATTTATTAATCAAATCTTTACCCAACTGTTCTTCAGCCATATGGAACAGATAAAATTTATTAACAGCAGCGCCTTGGGTAAACGTTCTAGCTAAAGATCTTCTTGCAAGAATATTTAAATCGGTATATTGAGATACATCTCCAAATATTTGTTCTGTCTTTTCTTCATCGGTTGTTAGTTCACCTTTTGGTGGTGTTTCATTAGTTTCCCCTTCAAGTTCGGTAGTAAACCCGTCCATATTAGGTTGTTCTAATTTTGCAATAATTTTAAGTTCGCCAGATTCAGCTAAATCTTTAACTAATTTAAACTCAGGTAAGCTCAAGACAATATTAACTGCTAAACGTTCCAATGTATCTCTTTGAGAATCTTCAATAGCGATAATATCATACAAATTTTGTATAACAAGAGCATATAATGATGAAAAATTCGGATATTGTTCATGTAATTGATCAACATTAATATTCAAATATCTAGCAAGTTTTTCAACGGTGCTATTGTATGATTGGCTAGTAATTAATTCCAAATAGGTTTGAATCTCTTTTGATTTAAATTCTGGATAAACACTAGTTAATTGTTGAATTTCATCATTTGGAGATGAAACATATCGTTTTTTTCCATGATCGAAATATTGACCTTGACCATGCAAATCCATTGCTTCAGCAAACGTTTTAAGTTTTTTCATATATTATCGTCGTTTCATGAACTTTTCAACATCTTTTGGTAATGTATTTTCGTCGGTGTCGCGTGCCATAGGTTTAGATTTTTTACCTGGTTTTGGTCGTAATGGATTACGTCTTTTTGGTTCTGCTGGTTCAGTAGTTGGAGCTACATCTGGTTTTGTATCAGGTTTTGTTGTTGGTGCAGCGGTCATTTCATCTTCGTCTTCGTAATTATCTTCATCATTTTCGTGGTAATTTCCACACTTTTCTGAGAAAATATATTTGTCAAGATAATTATTAATTTTGTTGTCGAACTTGCTCATAATTATTATTTAAACTATCCGGTCCTTTTCCATGCATATACGTTTGTCGATCCTGTCCCAACCGTTGTTACATATCCAGCAGCTTCCCATGTTTGTCCGGATCCTTCTAACCTCCCACCCGATGCTGTCGGATTAACATTATCTGCTGTATATATAACAGAATTAACAGGATAGATATTATCGTAATTAATTAATGTGCCATTTGATGAGACTGTTAACGGGTTACGTTTCGTTGTATCAATTTTAAGATTAATAGTGCCGGTGGTAGTAATGGATGTATCGGATGTATTGAATATCAAGCCATCACCAGATGTTATTTCAGTAACGGTTCCTGAATTTTTATTTGAAAGTCTGATATAGTTATTTTTAGCGCCAGCATCTGCACCGGTAAGAGCTACAAGAGTACTATCGCTTGTATCAAACACAAGATCACCATATTCGATAATCTGTTCAACATCAGCAATTGATGTATTTAAGTTATAATATCCGATAAATTTATTACCGACTGTAATACCACCTGTAGTTGAACCATCCCCAATAAACACTCTTTTTTGGTCTGTAGTATAGCCAAATTCACCAGATGAGAGGGTAATGGAATTCTTTTCACTTTTCGTTCCTTGTCGGATAATAATTTTAGTGATTTGATCTGCCATATAGATTATTTATGTATTGAAATATAAAGAACTAACGATACAATGAATAAAATGGCAAATAAATTACAATGTATTGTATCGGGTAAGACTGTATTATTAGCAGATAGTTATTTTCAATCTAAAGTTGACAAAGCTGGAAGTGAAGACAAACTACGCGAAACGTATATATCCCGAGAGGCTAAAAAGCTACTTAAGGTTGGTAATTCAATTGAAAAAGTTAGGGAACTTTTAGATGCACCAAAAGATCTGCCAGATGTTGATGCTGAATTTGTTATGAATTTAGTATTCGGATCTAATACGAAAGCAAAGTTTAAAACTGATATCAACACAGATTTCACGGCATTGAGTAGTATTACACATTCAAAAACTGATCCAGATGTAAAAAAATTCATTAATAAAATAAAAGTATGAATAAATATAATTAATGCCAAATATACCTTCAAGAATTTACGATTTAAATAACCCAGAAAATGTGGGTCCTCACCGTGGTTCAAATTGGAGTAAGTTTAATGAAAGGTGTAATTTTGCTACACAAACCCCTACTAAAACAATTACCCCAACTAAAACACCAACCCCTACCTATACAAGAACCCAAACACCTACTGTAACTTATACAGGTACCCCTCAAGTTACATATACGAGATCTTCAACACCTACAATAACTGCATCTAAATCTCGTACACCAACAGCATTTTTATCCGCAACGGTTTGCTTAAGCCCAACCCCAACATCTACCTTGACCGGAACAAACGCTCCATCTCCTACTCCAACTACAACTCAAACACCCCTACCTACACCTACACCCACCCTTACATCTTGATAATTTAAAGGTGTTTTATAATTAATGTAAATGAGTGACGATAAGTATGTTGTTTTACATGTTGAGGGTGGATTAGGTAAAAATGTTGCAGCTACTGCTATAGTTAAACCGTTAGCAGAGAAGCACAGCGATAGGAAGCTAGTGTTAATAGTATCATGGCCGGAAATATTTCTTAATAATCCGTATGCCCACCGTGTCTATAATATTAATGCTCCGGCATATTTCTATGATGATTTTATAAAAGATAAAGATACAATTGTTTATAGACGTGAACCATATTTTGAATCAACTCATATTATGCAAGATAAACCATTACTTGAAACGTGGTTCTCTATGTATGGTCTTAATTTTAATCCAAATGTTAATAAACCTGAAATACATTTAAATATGTATACTAAACAGTTGCATAACAATTGGTTACGTCAAAAACCAATATTTTTAATACAAACAAATGGTGGTCCATTTCCAGAGAACATGCAAAACAACATTTATTCATGGACTCGTGACATACCATTTTCGTTAGCAAATTATATTGGTCAAGAGGCATTACGGGGTGGATATCATGTAATGCAAATTTGTAGAGCTAATTCCCCACAAATACAGGGTGCGGAAGTAATAAATCAGCAGATGAATAATTTAGAATTATTTTCTATTTTAAAAGCTGCTAAAAAAAGATTACTAATTGATTCGTGTTTACAACATGCTGCTGCAGCATTTGACTTAAGTTCAACGGTATTGTGGGTTGGAACTAAACCAACAATGTTTGGATATTCCATTCATAATAACATAATTGCAAATAAACCAAAAAATTCTAAAGTACATTTAATGGGAAGTACGTATTTCGATTATAATTTATCTGGCGAAATTCATGAATGCCCGTATAACGACGAATCCGAGATATTTAATCCTAACTATGTTTTAAATTCTTTGAATCTATAGCAGAGCAGATACGCATCATAAATAATTAGGTGGGAAATAACCTCGATAATGGTAATCTAGAAAACGAAAACACTCATTCTCGTTTTCCTAATATATCCAAGAAAGACACCAATCGAGTGTTACCTGAAGCAACTGGTATTGCTAAAAAAGATAATACCCGGATCTTACCTAAAGCAACCGGTATTGCCAAGAAAGATAACACCAGAATCTTGCCAGAAGCGACCGGTATTGCTAAAAAAGATAATACCCGGATCTTACCAGAAGCAACTGGTATTGCTAAAAAAGACAATACTCGAGTATTGCCAGAAGCAACTGGTATTGCTAAAAAAGACAATACTCGAGTATTGCCAGAAGCAACTGGTATTGCCAAGAAAGATAATACTAGAATCTTACCAGAAGCAACTGGTATTGCCAAGAAAGATAATACTAGAATCTTACCAGAAGCAACAAAAGTTGCTAAAAAACGTGACAGGAATCGAAATATACCTATACAAATATTCGATCCGAAACCACAATCCAATCAAAATCCAGATGCCCATGACGGGTTACGTACACAAGACGATCAATTCGTAAAGGTTGATAATTCGGTTGATAATTATGTAAATGTTACACCTACTGTTACAAAAACTGTATCTCCAACTAGAACCAAAACACCAACTAACACCAAAACATCAACTGTAACAGCTACAGTAACTGTAACAGCTACAAATACAGTCACACAAACACCAACTCGATCTGCATCACCAACACAAACACCAACACAAACACTAACTAGAACTAAATCACCCACAGCAACCGCATCGAGAACGTCAACAAGAACTGAAACACCCACACAAACCAGAACACAAACCCCTACCCAAACAATAAGTAGAACTATTACTAGATCCGGTACGGTCACACCTACACAAACAAGAACAAATACATTAACACGGACTGCATCACCAACTTGTACAGCAACGCGAACACCATCACCGACACGTACATCAACTAGAACACGAACACAAACACCTACTCAAACCGCAACTAGAACTAGCACGTTAACCCAAACACCAACAAGAACAATAACACCAACCCAAACACCAACTAAATCTCAAACACCAACCAAAACAAGTACCAGGACTACAACTAGTACAGCTACCGTAACAGCTACCGTAACAGCTACTTACACCCCTTTAGAATTTATTATTGAACGGGATGACGATGATATTATTGAGAGAGATGATGATCCGATATATGTCAGACCAGTTGTAACTGCGTCGAGAACACCAACTAGAACAGGTACACCAACTAGAACAGCAACAAGAACTCAGACACCGACCCAAACACCGACCCAAACACAGACAGCAACTCAAACAAGCTCGCAAACTCAAACACCAACACAGACGAGCTCGCAAACACCAACACAGACTCAAACACCAACACAGACTCAAACACCAACTCAGACCGCCACAAATACGGTAACTCAAACATCATCTAGAACATCAACACAAACACCTACTCAGACTAGAACACAAACATCCACACAGACTCAAACACGAACACAAACATCTACCCAGACTAGAACTCAAACACCATCTAGAACCCAAACAAGAACAATAACACCAACACAAACATCAACGGAGACTCAAACACCAACTAGAACACAATCTCCAACAAGAACTCAAACAGCAACTCAGACTAAATCACAAACAGCGACCCAAACACCAACCGTAACAGGTACAGCAACATATACATCTACAAGAACAGCTGGAGCAACAAGAACACAAACTCAAACACCAACCAGTACAGCAACACAAACACCAACAAGTACAAGAACCCGGACATCAACAAGAACCCGGACAGAAACACCAACACAGACACCAACTCAGACTAGAACTAAAACATCTACACAAACGAGAACACAAACACCAACACAGACTAGAACATCAACTCAAACACCGACACATACCCAAACAGCATCAAATACATCGTTGGATTGTATTATTGAGCGTGATGAGGATGATATCGTTGAAAGGGATGAGGATAACACATGCATTTATATCCGACCAATTGTATCAGCCACTCAAACACCAACGAGAACCCGGGTCGGTTCATTACCACCAACCCCTACAAGAACTAGAACTAGAACCCAAACTCCTACTAGAACTAGATCCGAAACACCAACTCAAACAAGAACTAGAACACAAACCCCTACTAGAACTAGAACAAGCACTCAAACACCTACAAGAACACAAACACCTACAAGAACTAGAAGCCATACTCCAACTAGAACTAGAACACAAACACCAACACAGACTAGAACTAGGACTCAAACACCAACACAGACTAGAACTCAAACACCAACTAGAACAAAGTCTTCTACTAGAACTCAAACACCAACCAGTACAAGAACACAAACACCGACTCAGACTAGATCCAAAACACCAACACAAACTCGATCTAGATCGCAAACACCGACGCAAACAAGATCAAGAACTCAAACACCATCTAGAACTCAAACTAGAACTCAAACACCATCTAGAACCACATCGCGATACCCAACACCAACTCAAACTAGAACTCAAACACCATCTAGAACTCAAACTAGAACTCAAACTCCTACAAGAACCTGGACTAGAACACAAACTAGAACTAGAACACAAACTAGAACTAGAACTCAAACACCTACTCAGACTCAAACACCTACTCAGACTCAAACACCTACTCAAACACCAACCCAGACACAGACAAAAACTCAAACACCAACTGTAACACCTTTTGATATCATTATTGAACGTGATGAAGATGATATTGTTGAGCGCGATGAAGATCTGATTTATTTACGACCAATTATAACAGCAACACAAACACCATCTAGATATCCAACACCAACACAAACAGCAACTATATCTGAAACTAGAACTCAAACACCAACACAAACTCAAACACAAACCCAAACCCAAACCCAAACCCAAACACCAACACAGACTCAAACCCCAACACAGACTGCAACTCAGACCCAGACAAGAACACAGACTCAGACACAAACTAAAACTCAGACATCAACATCAACAAATACACCAACTGTTACAGCGACTATGTCAGCCACGGCTACTGTAACAGCAACAGGAACAGCAACTTCTACTCAGACTCAAACTCAAACTCAAACACAGACTGCAACTCAGACCCAGACAAGAACACAGACACAAACACAGACACCAACTCAGACTCAAACACCAACACAGACTCAAACACCAACGCAAACACCTACC
>Ga0208427_1000296_pt1 | contig 21611 bp, 21 predicted proteins | sample DEB08_DNA_FD_184532 | JGI IMG/M metagenome (GOLD analysis project Ga0208427, IMG submission 184532) | Aqueous microbial communities from the Delaware River and Bay under freshwater to marine salinity gradient to study organic matter... | ecosystem: Environmental > Aquatic > Marine > Coastal ...
ACGCTGGATTGGATCCAGTGTTACGCCGGGGCGCAGTATGTTTATGTGCAAGACGGCAAGCCGGTCTGGCCTGAGTACAGTGACAGCGTTATGTCTGGTGACGCTGAGATTGAGCCGGGATGGCCGGTGCATATCGGGCTTGACTTTGGTTTGACCCCTGCGGCGGTGTTTGGGCAGAAAATGCAGAACGGCAGGTGGAATGTCGTGCATGAGCTTGTTGCTTTTGATATGGGGCTTGAGCGGTTTTGTCATCATCTTCTGGCTGACATACAAAGTATGTTTCCGAAATGTGACGTGCTGGTTTGGGGTGACCCGGCGGGCGTCAAGCGGGATGAGATCTTTGAGGTGACCGCGTTTGATCATTTAAAAACGATGGGGCTTCATGCCCGGCCAACTAGCACCAACGATTTTAAGGTGCGGCGTGAGGCTGGCGCTATGCCAATGAACCGCATGATCGACGGCAAGGCTGGCTTGGTGGTTAGCAGCAAATGCACCCGCACCCGCAAATCGCTGGCTGGTGGGTATCACTTTAGGCGCGTGGCGGTTGGTGCTGGCTATGAGCGGTTTCGCGATGCGCCAAATAAAAATGAGCATTCGCACGTCGGTGATGCGTTTGGGTATTTGATGCTTGGTGCCGGTGAGGTGCGAAACATTACGCGCAATAGCCAGTTTAGCAAACAGTTTAAGCAGCTAACAGCAGATGCAGACTTTAGCATATTCTAATTGGCGTCAATCGCTTTGCGGCAATAGCGAGGTATCTATTGTGCCGTTTTACTGGGGTCATGCCTATATGGCAGAATTAAGGCCGATGGATGCCCAGTTTTTAAAACTTGTGCCTGATTACAAAGAGGCGTTGCAGGGAGCAAGCGCCACTGGCCTTGCCTGCACGGCGTTATTGCGCGGCAAGATTGCTTGCTGTTTTGGTGTTAATAAGTTATGGCCGGGCGTCGCCGAGGGCTGGATGCTGACAACAGACCACGTTGCTACCGCGCCGGTATCGCTTACTAGGGGGGCATACCGCTATTTCAACCTGATCGCTACCGAGATGGTACTGAAGCGGTTGCAGTTAACCGTAAATATGCAGAATGACCTTGCTGTCAGGTGGGCTGATGCGTTACAATTCACGCCAGAGGGGCTGTTAAAAAACTACGGCCCTGACGGCGCTGATTATCGAATGTATGCGAGGTATTATAAATGAGCGGATTATTTGGCGGTAGTTCAAAACCACAAGAACCGGATCCAGAACTGGTAGCCGCTCAGAAGCGCCAAGAGCAACAGGTCGAGGCTGAGGCGCGTGATAAGCGCATGAAGCTAGCAGCACAACGCCGCGCTCGGTATGTTGGCGGTCAGCGTATGTTGTTATCTAAAACCCGCCAAGATGCAGAGCAAGGCATTACAGAAACATTAGGGCCGGTGTAAGATATGGCAAAAAGAAACCCACCAAGCAGAACCACTATTAGAGGCCAGCGGCATTTGTTGGCTTATATCACGCCAGCCGAGGCTGAACTTTTGAAATCACGCGGTGGCACTGGTGAGTTCCACAAAGGCGTTCCATCGTACCCACCGGGGTTTGGTGGCGAAAGATCTGGCTTTGGGTCAGAGAGATCGGGCGGCGCGGCTGGTGGTCGTTCTGGCGCTGGTTCATCTTCTAGCAGTCGCGGCGGCGGCGGGCCATCTTCTAGCGGTCGCGGTGGCGGGCGTTCTAGCGCTGGTATGGGTGGCGGCAGAGATGACGGCGGTCGCAATTATTCCGGGCCAGATCGTGGTGGCGCTGAAACACGCCCCGGATCAAAGACGCCAGAGGGCAAAAAGAACACAGCCCAAAAGCAGCTAGACAAGCAAATCGCGCTTGGAAAAACAAATATAGAAAAGATGACCACAAGCGATAAACTTATGGCTGCATTCTTTCCGGGGGCTGGTATTAATGTAGCGCAAAATTATGCTGCTCAGTTTATGGGTAATCGCATGAAGGATGTGTTAAGCAAACCGGGTTCAAGAGCGGTTTATGATAAGCGCACCGGCAGAGTAAGCGGCGTCTATGATAGTCTTGGCAGGCTGACTGGCCGTGACCCAGAAGCTGAAGAGCGTGAGGCAAGGGCAAATATTGGCAGTAATGATGGGCCGCGCATTATTCCTAAGGAAGAGGAAGAGGAAGAGGAAGAGCAGGCAACACTCGGCAAAAAAGTTATCCGCTCAGATCTTGCAAAAGAGATTGAGGCCGAGCGCTTGCGTCGCAGCGCCGCCGGGATGAGGCAGCTTGGCAACCGTACTTTGTTATCATCCAACTCAACATTGGGGGCATAAATGCCAAAAGTAGTTTCTAAAGATGGTAAGACCCGGCACTTTGCATATAGCAAGGCTGGTATGAAAGCGGCTAAAGAGTACGCCCGGCAGACTGGTGGCCGGGTAACTGAGGCCAACATGAAAACCAAAATGGCAAAAAGGAAAGATTATGCCTAAGAAAAAAGGTAAGGGTTACGGCAAATGACCAAACAAGTTTGGGATAAAAAGCGGCCAAAGGATTTAGGCGCACCAAAGGCATTGAGTTCTGCAAAGAAACGCGCCGCTATGCGGGCTGCCAAAAAAGCCGGTCGTCCATACCCAAACCTGATTGATAATATGAGGGCGGCGCGTGGCTAGCCCAGCTTGGACACGCAAGGCGGGCAAGAACCCCAAGGGCGGTTTGAATGAGGCCGGTCGTCGTTCTGCTAAGGCGCAAGGCATGAACCTAAAAGCGCCGGTCAAGTCGGGCGACAATCCGCGCCGCGCATCGTTCTTGGCTAGAATGGGCGGTATGCCGGGGCCAGAATATAAGGACGGCGAACCCACACGTCTGCTGTTATCGCTACGCGCTTGGGGCGCTAGCTCAAAAGCAGACGCCAAGAAAAAAGCGGCAGCTATAAGCAAAAGGAACCAAGCCAGTGCATAGTGTTGAAGATATCCTAAAGCGTCACGACGTGGCGCAGCGCCGCAAAGATAACTGGCGGCAAATCTATGAAGACTGCTATGAGTTTGGCTTGCCGCAGCGCAATCTTTATGATGGCTATTACGAGGGCGGTGGCTCTCCGGGGCAAAACAAAATGGTGCGCGTGTTTGATAGCACGGCCATCAATGCGACACAGCGATTTGCGAACCGCATCCAGTCAGGCTTGTTTCCACCTTATGCGCCTTGGTGCCGATTAGAGCCGGGGCCAGATATCCCAGAGGAGCGCCGCTTAGAGGCGCAAACCGCGCTGGATATGTACAGCGATATTATGTTTAGCTTGCTGCGCCAATCTAATTTTGATTTGGCTATGGGTGAGTTTTTGCTTGACCTAGCTGTTGGCACTGCCGTCATGCTAGTACAGCCCGGTGACGACATGACGCCAATTCGCTTCACTGCTGTGCCGCAGTATCTGGTCAGCATTGAAGAGGGCGCACACGGCAAGGTCGATAATGTGTACCGCCGGATGCGATTGAAAGGCGAGGCCATCAAGCAGCATTGGCAAGACGCCGAAATCCCAGAGCGCTTGCAGCGCATGATTGACGACAAGCCTACGCAAGAAATCGAACTTGTCGAGGCTACGTTGTATGACCCAGACAAAGGCGATTTCTGTTATCACGTCATTTGGGCTGAGGGCAAAGCCGGTCTGCTTATGCGCCGTATGAAATCATCGCCTTGGATCGTGGCGCGGTATATGAAAGTGGCGGGCGAGGTTTACGGTCGCGGGCCTTTGGTCACTGCAATCCCTGACATTAAAACGCTAAACAAGACGCTGGAGTTGCTGTTAAAGAATGCCAGCTTGTCAATTGCGGGCGTTTACACTGCGGCTGATGATGGCGTATTAAACCCGCAAAACATCCGCATCCAGCCGGGCGCTATCATCCCGGTTGCGCGTAACGGTGGCCCGCAGGGTGAGAGCTTGCGACAGATGCCACGCTCTGGTGATTTCAATGTGTCGCAGATCGTGATCAATGACCTACGCATGAACGTCAAAAAAATCTTGCTTGATGACACACTGCCGCCCGACAACATGTCAGCCCGGTCTGCTACAGAGATCTCAGAAAGGATGCGTGAGTTATCAACTAATTTGGGAAGTGCCTTTGGTCGGTTAATCACAGAAACTATGGTGCCGCTGGTTGCGCGTATCCTGTATGTGATGGATGAGCGCGGATTGATTGAGATGCCGTTGCGCGTCAATGGGCTAGAGGTAAAGGTCACGCCTGTCAGCCCTATTGCACAAGCGCAGAATATGGGTGATATTGAGAAGATTATGCAGTGGGTTCAAATGTCATCAGCCCTTGGCCCGGAAGGTCAAATGGCGGTGAAGATGGGCAGCATTGCTGACTATGTTGCTGATAAACTAGGTGTGCCAGCGGAACTACGCACGACGCCGCAAGAACGTCAGGAGATGATGCAACAGGCCGCGCAAATGATGCAGGCTCAAGCGCAAGCAGAGGGTGGTGCGCCAGTTGAAGGCGAGGCACCACCAGAAGGGATGATCTAATGAACCCGGACGGTTGGGAGGGGTTGCAAACCGTAGACCCCGAAATAGCAGAAAAACAGCAAGTAGATAAAGATGACATTGATCGTCTTTATCTTCGCGTGTTCGCCAGCGATGATGGGGCAAAGCTGCTCACCCATCTAAGGTCGCTGACGATTGAGCAGCCTAGCTGGTATCCCGGTGAGGACGCCAGTCACGGTTATGCTCGCGAAGGCCAGAATAGTCTGGTCAGGGAAATTGAGCGGCGCATGAAAAGAGCGAGATCACTATGAATGATACAGATGGACTGTTGGCCGAAGCCCAAGTTGAGGGCGACGATAACCAGCAGAAGGCTGAAGAGACATCAATTCCACACCAATTGCCTGACAACGAGCCGTCACTTGATAGCGTAACCGTTGCCAAAGAAGGTGAGGAGATAGAGCTTGAAAGGCCAGAATGGTATCCAGAAAAGTTTTGGAAGGACGACGACGGCCCGGATCTGGAAAATCTTGTTAAGTCGTATAATGAACTGCAAAAAAAGTTTAGTCAGGGAAAGCATAAAGCCCCTGAGAAATACGATACAGCAATTTTTGAAGAGGCTGGCATTGGTGACGATGACCCGCTTTATAGCGTTTATAAAGATTGGGCAAAAGAAAATGGTGTTAGTCAAGCGGCCTTTGAGCAATTAGCTGGCACATTTATCGAAATGGCTAAAGGCGAAAGTCAGCAAGCCGAGATCTCATACAAAGAGGAATACGAAAAGCTCGGCCCAAATGCTGACGTTGCAATCAAGTCAATGACTGACTGGGCGTCTAGCCTAGTTCGCAAAGGCGTTTGGTCTGATGCTGACTTTGAAGAGTTTAAAATTATGGGTGGCACCGCGCAGGGCTTACGCGCTTTGCAAAAGATCCGCTCATATTATGGCGATAAACCAGTGCCAATTGACGTGTCGCCAATGACCGACGCGCCATCTAAAGAAGAGCTAATGGCAATGGTTGGCAAGCCCGAATATCAAAGCGACCCAGCCTACCGGGCGAAGGTCGAAAAGATGTTTGAAAACGTCTATGGCAAGCAAGAATATAGTGCCATTTAATGCAAGCGCGGCAGTTGTTTACAATTGCCGCGTTTTTCTATAAAATCACCCTTGACAGACAATCACACCTGACCTGTCGCAAACGCTTGGGGGCGTAGCGTATATGCCCAAGCCGCAGCCCGGAAAGGATACCTGCTAGGCGCTAATCGTGTTTTAACTTTTACAAAGGAATAGGAAAATGGCTGTAGGCATTTCCAACGCTTTTGTGCAGTTGTTCGATGCGGAAGTGAAGCAGGCCTATCAAGCATCACGTGCTTTGGCTGGCGTTACTCGCGAAAGAACAAGTGTCGAAGGCAATCAGGTGAAGTTCCCGAAAATCGGGAAAGGCACCGCAACAGTCCGCGTACCGCAGACTGACGTTACCCCTCTCAACGTGACTTACTCGCAAGTCACAGCAACAATGTCCGACTATATCGCTGCTGAATACAGCGACATTTTCTCACAGCAGAAGGTCAATTTTGACGAGAGACGCGAGCTTGTCGCTGTTGTGGGGGCTGCTATCGGGCGTCGTATGGACCAGCTTGTTATTGACGCGCTCAATGCAGCTTCCTCGCCATCGACTGTGGCAACATCTGTTGGTGGCGCAGCATCCAATATGAACCTTGCAAAGCTGCTTGCAGCTAAAAAGGCTCTGGATGTGAAGAACGTACCGGCAGAAGGTCGCTGCATGATCATTCACGCAAACGGCTTGTCAGCATTGCTGGACGAGACTGAACTGACCAGCAGCGATTTCGCTACTGTCAAGGCTCTCTCAACTGGTGAGATCGACACCTTCCTTGGCTTTAAGTTCATTACCCTTGGTGACCGTGATGAAGGTGGCTTGCCGCTTCCATCAACCCGCACTTGCTTTGCGTTCCATCGCGATGCAATCGGTATGGGCATTGGCATGAACCAAAAGTCTGAAATCAACTACGTTCCTGAGAAAACGTCGTTCCTAGTTTCCTCAATGTTCTCCGCTGGTGCGGTTGCCATTGATGACGATGGTATCGTCAAAATCTCAGCGACTGAATAGAGAGGAGCTAACTGATGGCATACGCACAAGCTGGCTTCGGCCCATTAGGTGGACAATCTCTAGCTGGTAACGCCCCGGCCTTGTATGTGTACACGACTGCTGATGCACATACAGACGTTGACGGTTCTGGCTACTTTAATGATCTTGCCGACACACTGAAAGTTGGTGACATGATTATTGTTCACGGTTCAACTGGCGGCACTCGCACAGTAACTATGCACATTGTAGTATCAAACGCCTCTGGCGTGGTTGATTGCTCAAATGGCACAGTTATCGGCGTAGTAACCGACAGCGACTAATCTAAGTGGGGCCGGGCAACCGGCCCCATTTCCCTATTTTGGAGTAGCGTAATGGCGCAGGGCGATACCAAACTATCAATATGTTCCGAGGCTCTGATTATGCTGGGCGCTGCTCCGCTCTCATCATTTGCCACTGGCACAGATGAAGCGCAAGTCGCTGATCGTCTTTACGACGATATCCGCGACACTATTATAATGCAGTATCCTTTTAGCTGGTCGATCAAAAAAGTAAAGCTGGCTAGATTAGCTAGCACCCCTGTCAATGAGTGGAAATATACCTATGCGCTGCCGGGCGATATCCTTGGCAACCCAAAAGCTGTATTTAATGTTGGCGCTGTTGGAGCGCTGCCAGTGCGAGATTTTGAGATCTACAATCTTGGCCTTTACACAAATTACGAAGAGGTTTGGATTGATTACCAGTTCCGACCAACAGAGGCCGTCTTCCCACCTTACTTTGTGCGCTTGTTAAAGACAGCGCTAGCGGCTGACTTTGCCGAGCCGGTAACCGACCAGCTTACTAAGGGGGATTATTATCACCAAAAGGCATACGGTGCGCCATCAGAAAATATGCGTGGCGGGCTGTTGCGTGTTGCTATTAACATTGACGGCGCTGACCGCCCGGCTCAGACAATACAAGAGTTTCCTATTTCCGATATAAGGTTCTAGCATGAGCCGGATTATTCAGATCCAAAACGATTTTACCAGCGGCGAGCTAGACCCAAAGCTACGCGCTAGGACTGATATTGACCAGTATAGCTCTGGCCTGACCACTGCGCGTAATGTTAGCATTCAGCCGCAAGGCGGCGCGAAACGCCGCGACGGCACCAAATTTATCGCTACATTAGATAGCGGTGCTGGCACGGCTGTGCGTATGGTGCCTTTTGAGTTCAGCGTTTCAGATAGCTATATGCTGGTGTTCACGCCCGGCAAAATGTATGTTTTTAAAAATGGCGCACAAATTACGGCCATTAATGGCGGCGGCAATTTTTTAACTGTGGCTAGCTTAACATCCGCAATCCTGCCGGAAATGAACTGGGTGCAATCTGCTGACACGGTAATTTTGGTGCATGAGGATCTAGCGCCGATAAAAATTGTGCGCGGCGCTACAGACGCAGACTGGACAGCTAGCACGATTGACTTTGATCACATCCCAAAATATGCGTTTGAGTTTGATGTTCACAGCCCACAGTTTACGATCACACCATCAAGCACCGTTGGCAATATTACGCTAACTGCTAGTGCAGCCACCACTGAAACCGGCACGGCGCAGGGTGGTGGCGCAAACACTATAACACTAAAATCTGCTAGCAGCTTTACCTTAGACGATGAGCCTAATGGTATGTTTATCGAAATTACGGCTGGTACTGGGTCAGGCCAAAAGCGCCACGTTGAGGATTATGTGGCGTCTACTAAACTACTTACAGTTTATCCGGCGTGGGCTACAGCGCCAGATGGCACGTCACACTATAAGATAACTCCATTCAGCACGGCGGCAGTTGGCGAGTACGCTGTGGCTGATAATGGTTTTGGTCGAGTGCGTTACGTTGAGTATGTCAGTGACACAATAATGAAAGCTTACGTTGAGGTGCCTTTCTTTGACACTAGCGGAATTACAAAAGGTAACTGGAACAGTGAACACGGTTACGAAGAGGTTTGGTCAGCCACGCGGGGCTGGCCTCGCAGCGCGACGTTCCACGAAGGCCGCCTTTATTTTGGCGGCAGCAAAGGACGCCCATCAACAATATGGGGAAGCCGGGTATCTGACTTTTTTAACTTTGACCCCGGCGAAGCGCTTGACGACGCAGGCGTTGAAGCCACGCTGGACACCGGCACATTTAACGCAGTCGTTGATATTTATTCTGGCCGTCACTTGCAAGTATTTACGACCGGCGCTGAGTTCTATGTGCCGCAAGCGCTAGATGAGCCAATCACGCCGACAAACATGATTGTTAAGCAACAGACAGGCTTTGGCATGAAGCCGGGCATCAGGTTGCAAAACGTAGACGGCTCAACGCTGTTTATCCAGCGGCAAGGAAAAGCGCTGCAAGAATTTATTTATAGTGACACAGTGCAGGCTTACACATCTGCCAAGATATCATTGTTATCGTCGCATCTATTAAAGTCGCCCGGCGAGATGGCTGTGCGTAAAGCAGCAGGCACCGACGAGGGCGACCGCTTGCTGATTGTGAATGATGATGATGGTAGCATTGCTTGTTATACATTGCTACGCAGTCAGAATGTTATCGCACCGTCTGAATGGACAACTGATGGCAGTTTTTTAAATATCGGCGTTGATGTTGATGACATTTATACTGTAGTCAAACGCACAATAAATAGCAGTGATGTTTATTATGTCGAACTGTTTGACGCTGACGCATTACTTGATTGCTCTAAAACTGGCGGTGCCGCATCCAGCGTGACTATGGATCACCTTGAAGGCGAAACCGTAAAAATTATTCGCGACGGCGTTATTGAGCCGGATCAGGTTGTACCCGCCACGCCTTTTACGGTGACGTTTGGAACGGCGGCAACCACAAGCCATCAAGTTGGCATCAACTTTACGCCAGAGGTAAAAACATTGCCGGTTGAGCCTCGCTTGTCTAGCGGGTCTTTGAAGGGGTTTAAGAAGCGCATTTTTGAGGTAAATGCAGAATTATTTGAAACACAATCGCTGACCATCGACGGCAAGCTGGTTCCTTTTAGGCGATTTGGTTCCGGCGTTCTTGGCGGCGCTGTACCTGAGTACACTGGTATCAAAACGCTACATTCTATGTTAGGTTATACATACGATGGTCAAATCACAATTGGTCAAGAGGTGCCGTTAAAAATGACGCTGCTTGGCATTGATTACAAAGTGAGTGCAGGGCAATGAGTGGTGGTGGTTTAGGATTAGCGCTTGCTGGTGCCAGCGCTTTTATGCAGTACAGAGCCGGGCAGACGCAGTCTGCTGCTTTGCAAGCACAAGCTGGCTACACGCGGCTACAAGCCCAACAAGAGGCATTAAAGCAAAAACAGCAGGCTGTTGCGGTAATGGATAACATGATAGCCACAGCAGCGACGATTAACGCTTATGGCGGTATTGGGCTTGGCAATGTGGACAACCTAAAGAAAGCAGCGCGGGCAAAGGGCGTTAAAGAATTATACACCGTTAAGAACAATGAGATTATCGCTTTGCGTGGCGGTTATATGCAGGCTGATCAATATATGTTGCAAGCCAGCGCCGCCAGACAAGCTGGCTTTGCCGCTGCTATCGGCACATTTGGGTCTGGGTTAATGATGAAAACGAGTATTGGCTAATGGCTAGGTCACTAGAATATAGGCCGCTTGGCGTTGGGATTGCATCGCTGCCCGGCGTTAACTTTGTTGCCACTGGAACGGCGCAAGCTAGGGTGGCAAGCACAATCGCGCAATCGCTTGACCAAATGTCGCGGTTTGCTTTCCAACAGTACGAGATACAAGCAAAAATCGAGGGTGCTGAATTTGGCGCAGCTAACGCGCCCAGCGTTGTGGATCTTATTAAAGCTGAGGACGCTGAGGCTAGAAAAGCATTGCTGCCCGGCAGCACTGAAACTGTGCGCGGCAGGGCAGAGCGCCAAGCGGCGTTAAACACTGTTGCGGCTAATCTTGAAATAACAGCGCGTGATGCAATCAATCAAATAGCTGTTGAGGGTCATGTAAATTTTACAAATGTTGTTGATCTCCAAAGGCAGATTGACGGCGTTATTAATGGCTTTAGTGGCGCAATGACCGATGTTGACCCAGCGACAGGCGCTAAACTGCGCCTTGGATTGTCAACCATTGGCAATACCGCTTACACAACCCACGTCAAGATGATGGCTGAAAAAGCCGAAAAGCAAACTCAATATATTGCCGAAAAAGGCGTAGATCAAATTATTGACCAGATAGGGCCAATGCTTATTACTAGGGCAGCGAAAAGCCCAGATGAGATGTTCGGTATTATTACCGCTGAAAAGAAAAAGCTGTTTGCTCTTGCAGACGCAACTGAAGACGCGGCGTTTTTAACAAGCTCTATTGCAAACTTTGACAAGGCTGTTAGTGACGCAAAAATAAACGCTGTGGCCGAATATGTTTTGCGTGATCCTCTTAAGAATAGCCAAGAGATTTTAGATACATTAAACACCGGCAAGATGAAAATTACAGATAACGCCGTTGCAAATATTGCTATATCTCTTAACCCGGAAGAGCGTCTTGAAGCTTTTAAAAGGGCAAACACAGCGGTTAACGAGATATATGCAAGAGAGGCGCAGCGAGAAGCCAAAATTGAGCGTGAAAGAAAAAATCAAGCAAGAGATCTAGAGACTGAGCTTGCTGGGTTTTTAATTGACGGTGGCGTTGATGATGATGTTGTCCGAGCAAAGATAGTTGAGTTGCGCGGGTTAGACCCGGAAAAGGCGTCAAAATATAATGATGCGTATTTTGTTAAAGGCGGCAATGACGACTTAGATACAATCTTAATCCTAGACCAAAAGGGTATGGATAAATTTCTGACTGTTGAAGATGTTTTGGACGCAAGAGCAAATAGAAAAATTACGCTAGAGAGCGCGAGAAAATATTTAACTGTAATAAAATCTAACAGAGACACCTTTAGAACGCAGGCTATTAACAAGATTAAAAGTGCGCTTGGCGTTCCTGATATTGGAATGTTGACGCTTGATGCGTCAGGCGAAAGAAGCGAGGCCGCAAAATTTGTGATGCAGGGTATGGTTGAATTAGACGCGGCTATTTTGCAAAACCCAAATCTAGATCGGATCAAATGGGCTGATGGCTTTATTGAGCGCGGCAACGTAAAAAAGCGTTTGAAGGATGAGCTATCGTCAGCGCTAAGTGTTGTTAGCATAATTAAGCGCGAGCAACTAGGTATGGGCAGCGCGAAGGTAGACACAGACGAAGACCTTGACGCAATCATATTAAGATCATCAGGCGTCTTGGAAGATAGCCCAAGGCATCAGGATAACCACAACAAATTGTTAGATGCAATTAGCATTGTTAAACGCAGCCGGGCGGCACTTGAACAATGACAGATATAGCACAAGAAATGATGAATACTATGATAGCGGCTGACAGCGGTGGCAAGCTAGAGACTGTTCGCGACGACGGTGGCAATTATCGTATGCGCCGTGTCTATGACAAGGCTATGTCTATGGAGAAAACGCAGGCGCTTGGCGTTGGTGACGTTTTTGGTGGGGGCGCAAGGCCAGATATTTATTCGCTAGCTCAAGCATCCGACGCGCCAATTACTGAGGCTGAGGTTAGCGGTACGCAGCTTGGCGCTTTTGTGGGCGTTCCCTCTGCTGTAGTAACAGGGGTGCCAGATCTTTTTGCTTTGGGCCTTGGCGGCTTAAAAGCAGCTTTGGCAGAAAAGGGTCAGGGGTGGGATGAGTTCCAAAAAGGATGGAGCGCCATATCCGGCACACTTGGCTCTGAAAAAGCCGGTGAATTGTTTGATGGGTTTGTTGAGGGCTTGGATATTAGCCCTGAGTTTAAGCAAAGTTTAAAGCAGGGATACCTAGCTGGCGAGTTTGCGTCGATGGGGCTTGTCGCACCACAAGCCGCTAAGGCCGGGGCTGGCGCTGTTGCTGATTATGCAGCAGGCGCACCAGCCCACCTAGAAGACGCCAAGAGCGGCGTCACGCTTGGTATGAATGTAGACCCTACCCAGATCGTTGATGAGGCTATTGTGGGCGCTCAGAAGCCGATGGGTAAAAAGCCGCAAGAAACACAAGCGGCAAAGTCAGCCGCGCCGTCTATTGGGGATTTAGAGGCTGCGACAATCGCAGAAAAAGCAACGAACACCGAACAAGCAACCGCAGCAGCAGCAGAGGCTGAAAGAGTTATAAATCGTTTCCCAGAAAGCGACGGTTGGGTAAAGCCGCAAGTTATGACTGAAAGCAAAACCCCACCATTTGAAGTTAAAAAAGACGGCACAATTGATGTTAACTTTAAGAAAATACCTTACGCGTATCATATCCCGCCAGAAGGATTAACCTTAGATCAACATAAAACAAATCTTGTCGGGAAAATGGTTGATGATGTGCAGGCGTTGGTCAACCGGGCAAAGTCAGGCGATAAAGCGGCAAAAGCTATTTTGAAAGAAGCAAGTTGGTACCGCAATATGCGCACAAGGTTGCGGCAAGAATATGGCGGTTTAGGAGATATGTTTGCTGACTTGCTTGGAGCGACATCCGCAAACACCGGCGTTCAAATAAATTATGAAAACGCACTAACCATAATGCGTAAATTTTCGCGCGGCGATTATGACAAAGCCATTAAACTTTACCAAGACAGAATTGATGCTGGGTTAAGTGTGTCTGGCAAAGATATAACAGCATTGCATAAAGACCCTAAAAACCCATTCCACTTAATTACTAAAGACAATGAAAAATTATTTGGCGCAAACAGCCCCGCCGCTACATCAGCTTTGCTTGATATGTTTAGGCAAGTGAAAGGCGGTAAAGCGCCAAAAACTGTGAACTTTACCGGCAACTTAATCGGGTATGGTTTTGATGCAACAATTGATGTTTGGGCGGCCAGATATCTTAGAGATGCGGCTGGGTTACCACGCATTCCGACCGTAGCCGAGCAAGGTGTAACAGGAACACACGGCGCAAAAAGCACACTGGATGCGCCGGTTGTTGGCGGTGAATTTGGTTTTGGGCAACAAGTTTTTGCAGACGCTCGCGATGCGATAAATCAATTAGGCGTAATTAAAAATTATGACGAAAAACTTGGTGACCTCGGCGCTGATGATTTGCAAGCCGTTATTTGGTTTGCTGAAAAAGAAAAATGGACTAACAAGGGCTGGACATCAAAGGCTGGTGAGGGCGGGTCTTTTGATTATGAAGCTGGTCTAGCCGGGTCTCCAGATCCAGAGCGTGTAAAAGAATTACGGTCTATTATTGGGTCAATAAACACAACAGCGGCACAGAAAAAACAAGCCCGCGAAGAATTAAAAACACTTGCTGGCTCTGCCGAAAGATACAGCGCCGGGGTCTCAATGGAACGTCCGGAGCAGGTGCCTACCAACGTGCAACAGGCGCAATTAGCTGAAGAGATTACGGCACCATTAAAAGCAGATGACACTGTGCTTGGTTATCAGGCGAACAATAGCCTTGGCGAATTTGCCGGGGAAACTGAACGCGCATTAAATTATGAGATTGTTGCGCGTAGCAATTTTAACCCGGAGCCAGCAACAAAAGCCCTTGTTGAGGCTGGGCGCAAATACGATCAGGACGCTGTGTTTATGTCGAAAGTGGTTAAAGCCGGTACGCCAAACGCACGGCCCGGCATCGAGGTTTATTTTGTTAAAAAACAAGATGAGGCGTTTACTCAAAAAATTACAGAGATATTGCGTAAATATGGAATTGATGGCTTTACGTTTGTAACCGACAACAGGGTTGCAGATAAGCCAGCGGCTCAAATAGAAACTGGCGCAAAAACTGCTGGCCTTACTGGTGTAAGAATGCAATATGTGCCTGAGTTTGATGATGCGTTTGATGCAACAAATGCAGATCAAATTTACAAGCAAAAAGCAAAACAGTATCGTAAAGCAATGCGTGACATATTAAAGCTACAGGATATTAGTTATGCGGATGTTACTTACTATGATACAAAGGTTTACAAAAACACCGACAGACCGGGTGCGGAATGGATAAACGGAGGCATTAGTTATGATGAGTACCTTGCAGGAAATCCTTGAAGAGGAACTAGCTGACGGCGCAACAGATGATGATCCTGTTGTGCAACAATTGCGGCGGCAGATTGCCGCTGAAGAAAACGGAAAAACGTCAGAGGAATTGTATATCACAGGCTCTGTGAAAAAAGGATAAACTATGGCGCGTGATCTCAGCGAAGAAATGGATGAAATGGCAAAGGCTCAACAGATGGAAGCAATTTCATTTGCTGCGCCTGATGAGGTCACGACCGAGCAGCAGGATTTAGCGCCTGTCACGCCAGAAGAGATTATACAGCTTAACAACCCAGTATCATTGCCAGATGAGCCGGTGCAAGTTGCTAGCTTATTTGACGATGCGGTTACTGGCGCGGCTGCATTTATTAAGCGCAGAACTGCTGAGGCTGAAAAGCGTGTCACTGCAAAGATCCCAGAAAAAGATGTGCAAGTAATCGGCGGCAGCACAGTTATACGTCAAGCCAACCAAGAAGATATTGACGCGCTTGAGGGCGTTCTGAATATCACTTTTGAAAAGGGCTTGAACCTTCCAGCAATTATGAATGCGTCTGGCGATTTTGACCTTGCCGGTTATATGGCGAATGTCAAAGAGCTAAACAAAGATTTGTTTGAACGCGCTCGACGCGGCACGATAAATTATAACTCAATGCTAGAACTGGCAGAGCAGCAAGGCGCAGATCAGGTGCTGAAGAAATGGCTCACACGTCAGCCCGGCAGGGGCGATGTGGCTGAGGACGTTCTGGCCGGTTTGATATTGGCGCGAGATCTAACGCGCAAAACGCAAGAGGCTTTTGAGTTCGCTGCTGATGCAACTGATCCAGAGATGCGCCGAAAATTATTTGCTGATGCCGCCCAGTACCTCACAATGGAATTTGCGATGTACTCAAACCTATCAGGCGCTGTTAGTGAAAGCGCCAGATTGATGCGGGCGATGCAGCAAGCGCAAACAGTGGGCATTGATTTGCGCCGCGCTGATGAGCTGCTAAACATATTAGAAAACGAAGGCGTTAATATTGAGCATCTTGGCAGCTTGTATTTGTCACTGCCAAACCCAGCCGCAAAAACAAAGCTAGTTAGAGGCATTATGCAACGTGGCGGCGATGTCCTGACTGAGATATTTATCAATTCAATTTTGTCGAACCCAGTCACACACGCCGTAAACATTGCTGGCAACTCAGTGTTTATGATCAGCAAGGGCGTTGAAGAAATGGTTGCCGGGGCTATTGGCAGCACTGGCGTAAATAGAATTAGGCCCGGCGGCGTTGACCCAAGAGATAGAGCCTATGCGCGTGATGGCCTGATTAGGCTTGAAACAATTGGCACTAGCTTTATTGACGCACTTGTTGTATCAGGTAAGGCTTTTATAAAAGAAGAGGCTAGTGACTTTACTAGCAAAATTGATGTTAAGAATAAACGCGCTATTGGCGACACTGGTGACGTGGTCGAGATCTACAAGCAGATCAAAGACGGCAATGTTATGGCTGGGGCTTTAAACACTTTTGGAACCTACATTCGTATGTCTGGCCGGTTTATGCTGGCAGAGGATGAGTTTTTTAAAGCAATGGCCTACCGCACGTCAATTAAGCAGCAAGCCCGCCAGCGCCAGTATGATTTTTACGACCGGCTGGTGGAAGGCGGCACACCTAAATCCGAGGCGTCAGACTTGGCTGCTGCTGAGTACGTTAGAGCGCTTGAAAACCCAGACCAAAAAGCAATGGAAACAGCGCGTGATGCAGCAAAAGTATTGACATTCCAAGGCGATTTGGGCGGCTTTGCTGGTGAGATGCAGGGCTTTATGTCGCATCCCGCTGTTAAATTGTTTGGTGCGCCGTTCTTTAAAACGCCGGTCAATGTTATGAACGCCGTTGCAGAAAGATCACCCTTAGCGCTTTTATACCCCGATATCCGCAGGTCATTACTTGCTGGTGGCCGTGAAGCCGACACAGCCTTAGCAAAGATTATGACTGGGTCTGCTCTAATGGTTGGCTTTGCGTGGATGGGCGGCGGGCTGCACACGCCTGACAACAACATAATTATTATGGGGGCTGGCCCGACAAACCCCCAAGCGCGTCAGGCTATGGAGCGCCTTCGCCTCTATCCACACACTGTTAATTTTAAAATGGATGATGGCACATATCGCGGCGTAACTTACTCGCGCCTCGACCCGCTATCAGGCTTGCTGGCTATGTCGGCTGACTATGCGTATTACGCGCAGTATGAGGATGATAACGGCACACTAGAAAATTTAACAACAGCCGCCGCGCTTGGTTTGTATAACTACGCAATGCAGCAGCCATTCTTGGATGGCGTGTCAGACCTAGCCCGGATCTTAAATAACGCAGATCCTAAGTTGGCTTTTGAAGAGGCGCAGTCGTTCTTTGCTGAAAGAGCGACCACAGCCGGGCTGCAAATTATCCCAACTGTATCAGCTTTGGGGGCTGGCGTTGAGCGTGTTATGGATCCAACGGCATCAAGCACACTGTTGCCGGGCGAGGGGTTCTTTGGTGAAGACCCAACATTGCTCAACCCTGCGGCTAGGGGCTTTTACACAGCAATCCAAAAAGCCAAGGCGCGGCATCCTATGTTTAGTGCAGATGTACCGCCATCCCTAAATTTATGGGGCGAGGTTCGCACACAAGGTAACGGCGCTGGCTGGGAAATGTGGTCGCCTATCAGGATTATGGACGCAAAATATGAAGGGCTTGACCGGGAAATGATGGAGCTTGGTGATGGCTTGTCGATGCCGAGCAAGCGCATCAGTGGTGTTATTCTTAATAACGAGCAATACAATTCGTTGATCTACGCGCTGAACCAGCCAGATCCTTCATTGCCTATGTTAAAAGACGCGCTGTCAGATTTGTTGTATTCGCCAATTTATGACCAGCTAGAAACTAAAGAGGACAAGCTAGACGCGATGAAAGCAATTTATAACAAGTATTCCAGCGCGGCTCGCAAGATCATAATGGTTCAATACCCAGAACTGCGAGAGCGGGTAGCGGAAAATCAGTAAATGGTGTATTATTCACGGCAGAATGTGAGGCATTAAATGGCAGATTACAATATCAACGCAATTACACGACGTGTCGTGTTTACCGGGTCAGCGGGTGTTGGGCCGTATGCCTTTTCGTTTGAGGTGCTTGATCAAAACGATGTAGCCGTTTATTTCAACACCACATCGCTGACACTAACAACAGACTACACCGTGACCATCAACGCCAATGGCACTGGATCAGTCACCCTTGTAACTGGGTCGGGTGTTCCGACAACACCAACGGCATCAGACACTGTTATTATTATCGGTGCCAGAGACATTGAGCGCGTCACAGACTTTGTTACAGCCGGTGACTTGCTTGCGTCTAGCCTTAATGAACAGCTTGATGCTTTGACAATTATTAACCAGCAGTTAGCCGAAGAAGGTCAGCGCTCAATGCGAGCGCCTGTTTATGACCCGGCACTGGTGGCTGACGGCGGCACACTTGACATGACCTTGCCCGCCAAGGCTGATCGCGTTGACGCGGTTCTGGCATTTGACACTGATGGCAACCCGACCAAAGGGCCAACGGTGTCTGGAATTACAACTGTGACAGACTTGGCCGCTGACATTGCTACACTGGCTGACATTGAAGATGGCACTGTAGCCACTGACGCTATTAGCAATACAGCCGCTATTGCTTCTGATGTGACGACTGTTGGCGGTATTGCGTCTAACGTAACCACAGTAGCAGGGATTTCTGCTGACGTTACTACTGTTGCTAATAATGTTTCAGGCGTTAATTCGTTTGCTCAAAAGTATCGCATTGGAGCATCAGACCCAACAACAAGCCTTGATGAAGGTGATTTGTTTTACAATACCACATCAGACGAATTAAAGGTTTACAACGGAACGGCTTGGGAAACAGGAGTGCAAGGTGCTTCTGGATTATTGTCTTTAACTGGCGGCACGATGACAGGAAACATTGCTTTTTCTGGAAGTCAAACCTTTGATGGTCGTGATCTTTCGGCAGACGGTACTAAATTGGACGGTATCGAAAGCAATGCGACTGCCGATCAAACTGGTGCAGAAATTAAAGCTCTCTATGAAACAGAAGCTAATGCTTTTACCGATGCACAATTTACCAAACTGGCCGGAATTGAAACGTCAGCAACAGCAGACCAAACAGCATCAGAAATTCGTGCATTGGTTGAAAGTGCAAGTGATAGCAACGTGTTCACTGATGCTGACCATACTAAGCTAAACGGCATTGCTACTGGGGCGACAGTTTACAGCGATAACAATGTTGACGCTCATTTAAACACATCAACAGCGTCAGCAAGTGAAGTTCTTAGTTGGAATGGGTCTGACTATGACTGGATTAGCTCTGGAACTAAACTTTTTGACGAAAGTTATGATGGTACTTCAACACTTCCATCCGCAACAGGTACAAATTCTGTCGCCGTTGGGGTTGAGGCAGAAGCCGATAGTTTACAAGCATCAGCTTTTGGGTTTGGGGCATTAGCAAAAGGTAGTTATTCTTTAGCCCTTGGTACATCTTATGCTGGTGGCGCAAACAGCGTTGCAATAGGAATTGGAGATAATAACGCGGCTTGGGGGGCGGAGGACACTGCACAATACGGTATCGCTATTGGTTGGCGAGCTTATAGTAAAGCTTATAATAGTATTTCGATTGGTAGCGACTCAAGGGCATCTGGAAATAATAGCATCTCCCTAGGAACAAGTGCAGACGCACAAAAGAGTGCATCTGTCGCAATTGGTCATTCAGCAGATGCTGATGTTGTTGGAAAGTTTGCTTATTCTAATCGTTCTAACACTTCATCTAATCGTGCTCAAGGTGGTTATTATATTTTAGACAAAACTACCACTGACGCAACACCTACTCTCATCCCCAACGCTCCTTCAGTGCTGTTAAATTCTGCGACAAGTTTCTCTGGTACAATTATCGCTAGAGAAAGCGCGGCGGCTGGTAGCGATTATGCTAGTTGGGAAATTAAAGGCGCAATGTTGAAAAATGGTGCAGGAACTTGTGTTCTAGGCAACGGCATTGTTAATAAAATTTACGCAACATCAGGTGCGTCTACTTGGGCAGTTTCTCTTTCGGCGGATGCTTATGGGTCAAATTTAAAAATACAGGTTACTGGACAAGCCAGCACTAACATACTCTGGGTTGCAACCGTTAACACATCGGAGGTTACATACGCGTAATGGGAAAAATTGAACTAGACCACACAGGCTCCGGCAGCGGTGTTACGTTAAGCTCTGACGGTACTAACTTATTATTAGATGGCTCTGCTATTGGCGGTGCTGGTGGCGGCGGTGATTTGCTGGCTGCCAACAATTTATCTGATTTAGATAATGCAGCAACAGCAAGAACCAATTTAGGACTAGGCACTGCGGCAACAACCGCAGCTTCGGCCTACGCCACGGCGGCTCAAGGAGCAACGGCTGATGCTGCGTTGCCACGCACTGGCGGTGCAATGACTGGTGCTATTACTACAAACAGCACTTTTGATGGTCGTGATGTGGCTACAGATGGTGCCAAGCTCGATGGCATAGAAGCCGGAGCTACTGCTGACCAAACTGGCGCAGAAATCAAGACTGCTTATGAAGCAGAAGCAAATGCGTTTACAGATGCACAGTTTACCAAACTAGCTGGCATTGAGGCTGGAGCGACTGCTGATCAAAGTGATGCTGAAATCAAAACCGCTTATGAAAATAACAGCAACACTAACGCCTTTACAGATGCAGACCATACAAAGCTCGATGGCATTGCAGCAGGCGCAAATAACTATGTCCACCCAAACCACACTGGCGAAGTCACCAGCACAGCCGATGGCGCAACGGTTATTGCTGATAATGTTGTTGATGAAGCTAATCTCAAAGTATCTAATGCCCCAACCAATGGTTACTTTTTATCAGCGCAATCTGGTGCGGCTGGTGGTTTAACGTGGGCTGCTGTATCTGGCGGCGGCGGTGCTTGGAATTTAATCAGCACAACAACAGTTACAAGCACTGTAAGCACAGTGGATTTTACATCAATCGGTTCATATAATAAATATGTTCTGAAATGGGATTGCACGATGAACGCCACTGCCATTGTAAAAATACAGATTTATGACAATGGCACTCTTGTAACGTCAAGCGATTATGTAATGCTTCGCGGTGCGTTTGCTTCATACTTGGCGGTTCAAACAACCTTTTCTGGAATACTCACAAGTGCTGGATTAAACAAACAAATTGGTCAGCTAGAAATCAGCGCAGTAGAACCTCGATTGCCTTTTAAAATGGAGACTGCTGGCATTTCAGGGACAGGCGACAATGGCGAAAGAACTTTCACGGCGGGCGCATTGAAATCGACATATTCATTGACTTCTTTTACGGGTCTAAGGTTTGGAACCACTGGTAGCAATAATATTGATACTGGTCGATTTTCTTTGTACGGCTTGAGCCAGTAGGGGTTTTGATATGAATAAAATGGTTAATGGCGTTCTTGTTGAGATGACCGATGCAGAAATTGCAACGGCAAATGCTGAACGAGATGATTACATAAACAATCTGTTGCCAATTGATGTTCGTAACCAGCGTGACAGGTTACTTGCTGAGACAGACTGGATGGCTTTGAGTGATGTTACTATGTCTAATGCTTGGACTGCCTATCGACAAGCATTGCGTGATATTCCAGCACAAGCTGGGTTTCCTTTTAGCGTAACTTGGCCGACTAAGCCGGAGTAAAACTATGAACGAAGAAAACAAAGTCATTCTGGATGTTGCTGCTGGCACCGGCACGTTTGCGGCCTATATGGCTATGGTGCCGGATTTTGTGGCTTTGTTTACCGGGATTTGGGTCTTGATACGCATCATTGAAACCGATAGCGTCAAAGTCATAATCAAAAAGCTACAAGGTCGTGTTTAAAGCAATCGTACTTGCTTGCTCTTTAAGCGCCCCACAAAACTGCATTGAGCTACATGATTTTCGCGGGCCTTGGCCGTCCTATGAGGCTTGTGTCGAGCGAGTGTATGAGATGGCAGAGGACGTTGGTA
>Ga0208427_1000298_pt1 | contig 21560 bp, 21 predicted proteins | sample DEB08_DNA_FD_184532 | JGI IMG/M metagenome (GOLD analysis project Ga0208427, IMG submission 184532) | Aqueous microbial communities from the Delaware River and Bay under freshwater to marine salinity gradient to study organic matter... | ecosystem: Environmental > Aquatic > Marine > Coastal ...
CACTGCTCGTATTGAAACAGACAAGCATAGCACCACCATTGCACAGCGTATCATTGCATTGCATGGCATTGATGGGTCATGTTCTAATCAGACTTTCTTCGGTGCTATTGATTTCTTCTGTACCAATGGGCAGATTCGCGGTGAGCATGACAAGGTGCGCCGTAAGAACACTAGCAACTTTACGATGGACAAGTTCATTCGTGACCTGCGTGAATCTTCGCAGTCATTCTATGCACAGTCGGAGTTACTACAACAGTGGGCTGTCAAGCGTCTGTATGTAGGTGATGTGAAGGCTATGCTGGAATCATTGCTCAAGTCTGAACGTACAGCAGAGAAGATGCTGAACCTGTATCATCAAGAGGCAGGTGTTCGTGGTGAGAATGTGTGGGCATTGTATTCTGCCTTCACTAACTTTGCCACCTATGCTGATGACCGCAATGGCTTTGCCCTGCGTAACACTGGCAAGGATACAGAGGCTGTGTCTATGTTCACTCGTGAACACAAGGTGGCACAGTGGATTGAAAGCAAGCAGTTCAAGGAGTTGATTGCAGCATGACATTACCGCGATACACACAAGCCAGAACACTGGCAGATGGTCGCACTCACTATCGCTTCAACCCGCCCCAGCGTTTGATTGATGCTGGGGTGGTGGAGCGTGTCGAGTTAGGCACAGACCTACGCACAGTCAAACCACTGGCACGAGAGTTAAATGAGCAGATTGATTTGTGGCGAGAAGAACAATCCAAAGTGGTGACGCTTGGCAAGAGCAGCCCACTGTCAGCATTGGTTGATGCCTACTATCAATCTAATGATTTCAACATGTTGCGTGATGAAACTAAACGAGATTATAAATACTTTCTGTCTGTCTTGACAGAGACATTGGGCAGCAAACCATACAAGACACTGACCACTAGGCAAGCGAAGGTTGCTTACGAAGAGTGGGTCAAGCGTGGTGTGCAGTTTGCTAATCATGTCTGCACTTGTGCATCTCGTGTGTATCGTTACGCCATAGACATGGAGTATGCATATGTCAATCCCTTTGCTAGCGTTAAACGCAAGACACCGAAGCCGCGCAAAGTTGTCTGGTCAAAGGATGATGTGCGTCAATTCCTTGACACTGCCTATAGTGATTTTGACTCACGAAATGTTGGGCTTATTGTGCATATGGCATACGAATGGTGTCAAAGGCTAGGTGATATGCGTCTGCTTACGTGGGATGACTTTGACTTGGCCGAAGGAAAGCTGTATCTGGAGCAAAGTAAACGCCGTGCGCAAGTTACATTACCCATAAGTGATGACTTAATGCAGATGTTAGTACAGCAAAACGAAGACTTTGGATTTCAACAGTACGTTGCGCCGCGTCCAAAGCCCGTAGAGGGGGTGTTCCACCCGTATAGCATGGAGAGGCTGTCAAAATATGGAAGGCAGCTTATGCGGCAATCTGGGCTGTCTGATGACCTACGCCTAATGGACTTACGAAGAACAGGTACAACGGAAATGATTGAAGCAGGTGTCGGTATGGCACAAATCATGTCGGTTACAGGACACAGTAACCCACAGTCAGTAAAACCCTATATGAAAAATACATTTGCAAGTGCAAATTATGCATTGACGGAGCGTCAACGGCATGATATAAGCACATACAAGTGCCGACAAGGAGAGTGATATATACATGAATAATATATATAACATTGTAAGTGATATGGATATACCTAATGGACATACAAAGCGTATGACTTGTCCTGTTTGTAATGGGTATAATACATTCACAGTGACGAATAATATGGGTAGTCTTGTATGGAATTGTTACAAGGCATCTTGTTCTGTTAGTGGTGGTACTCGTGTTCATTTATCAGTAGATGATATACGGTCTGGCTTTATAGGAGCAGAACAGTTTGCTACAGATACATTTGAAATGCCAAGCTATGTAGTTCCACATAGAGATAAGAGAACTGTAATTCAGTTCTGTGCTAAATGGGACATTGATGAGAACCAACTTGGTCTAATGTATGATGTAAAGGAAGACCGTGTTGTGTTTCCTGTACGACATGACGGTCGTATTGTAGATGCCACTGGTCGAGCATTAGGAAAGAGACTACCTAAATGGAAAAGATATGGAAAAAGTGGCTTGCCATACGCATATGGTTATGGTAATGTCGCAGTAGTTGTTGAGGACTGTGTGAGTGCTGCAGTTGTAGGCAGTGATGTTCGGCTTGTAGGGGTAGCCATGTTGGGGACATCAATGCTTGATTCACACAAGAGGTATCTCTCACAGTTCTCAACAGCAGTAATCGCATTAGACCCCGATGCTTTACCAAAGACACTTGCGATTGCGAAAGAATTACGTGGACATGTTTCCGATGTACGTGTACTACGACTGACTGATGATATAAAGTATCGTCACCCCGATGACATGGATGCACTGGCATCTTTAACCAACAAGGAGATTATGTAATGGAATTATCACTTATACGCAGTCTCATGGATAAGACATTCTACGATGACCATCGTGGTGCTAAATGTCCAGACAGACTATTCAGTAAAGATGTGCGTAAGATTAAGAAGACTATTGATGCAGCTATGGATAGATACAATCGCACTGTGTCACCAGATGAAATAGAAGCACTGTTCATGTCTGATAATCCTACGCTGACTACCGCACAGAAGCAGGCATATGCTTCTCTGTTCTCTACCATAAAGAACGAAAGCACAATGGGACATGACATCTCACAAGAGGTATTGTCCAAGCTATTTCGTCAGGTGATTGGTGAGGACGTAGCTAACATTGGCTTTGACATGGTAAATGGTGATGCCAATACACTTGAGACACTTCGCAATTTGCTAGAGAACTATGGAGATGACTTCATTCCCAACTTAAATATCGAATGGGATGACATCACTATTGAAACACTCATGGCAAAAGCTGAACTGGAAGCACGTTGGACATTCAACATCCCTAGTGTATGCCGCAAAGTAGAGGGCGTGAGTGGCGGTCAGCTGATTGAGGTAGGTGCTAGACCAAACACAGGCAAGACATCCTTCCACGCCTCTCTAATCGCTGGCCCGAATGGGTTTGCGCATCAAGGTGCGAAGTGCATTATCCTGTGTAACGAAGAACCTACTCACCGTGTTGGTGCAAGGTATCTTACTGCTGCTGCAGGCATGACAGCACGTGAGGTTAGGGATAACATGAGTAAGGCACAGGCACTGTATGCACCTGTCATGCAGAACATTAAGATTAAAGAGGCAGGTGGGCGTGACATGGCATGGGTAGAGTCCGTGTGCAAGTCATACAAGCCTGATGTGCTTGTGCTTGACATGGGTGATAAGTTTGGTGTATCTGGTTCCTTTGCTCGTAATGATGAGGCACTCAAGGCTTGTGCCATCTACGCAAGACAGATTGCCAAGACATATGATTGTGCCGTGTTTTATATGTCACAGTTGTCTGCAGAGGCAGAGGGTCGGGCGCAGTTGAATCAGAGCATGATGGAAGGTAGTCGCACAGGTAAGGCTGCTGAAGCTGACCTCATGATACTGATTGGTAAGTCACCATCTGTTGAAGGGCAGGAAGAAGAAAGCCCACTGCGTCATATTAATATCGTAAAGAACAAGTTGAATGGTTGGCATGGTATGGTAAACTGTGAACTTAATTATCAGACAGCGAGGTATGAAGGATGATGCAATTACATTTATTTGATGAAGCAATTGACACAGATATTGAGTTCCTTGACATTAAGGATGCGCCTATTTACTTTGGAGATAAAGGCAGACGAAGACAGGATTTGACTACATCCTCTGCCTTCCTTGCCTCTATACCAGAAGGTAAGTACAGAGTATATCGAACAGGTGGTACGCATTCACTTCCTATGTATTCAGGCCGTTCTGACTTCCCATTCATCTTGAATGTTAACACAGGCAAAGTACTGCAACCGACATTTAGTAGGGCTGTTTATCCCGCTGTTTCCTTAAACAATGGAAGGTTTACTAAACCAATTTACCTGCACAGGATATGTGCAATGGCTTTCATACACAACCCAACACCTGTTGATAAATATAATGTTGACCACATCAATGAAGATAAGCTAGACTACGCTGTAGATAATCTTCGTTGGGTATCTATGTCAGAGAACATGTCAAATATACGCAACAGGGCAAACAAAACAAACAGTGAGTACAAGTATTACTCAACAAACAATTACGCATAGGAGATGATATGAAACTAACACTTGATGTAGAGAACACAGTCACCAAGCGTGGTGGTAAGCTACACCTAGACCCCTTTGAGCCTAACAACTCATTGACTATGGTAGGCGTACTGACTGACCAAGGACATGAACAGCACTTCCCTTTTGACCATGCTGATGTTCCTAGTCAACCTGACTACCATGAGCGTGTGCAGTGGTATCTTGACCAAGCTACTGTACTCATCTGTCACAACGTGGCACATGATTTGCTATGGCTATGGGAGTCAGGCTTCAAGTATGATGGTGCAGTGTTTGATACTATGCTTGTTGAGTATGTCTTGCAGCGTGGACTGAAGGAACCTCTATCGCTAGAGGCTTGTGCAGAACGCTATGAGTTAGATACGAAGAAGCAGGACACCCTCAAGGAGTACTTCAAGCAGGGCTACAGTACACGAGACATACCATACAACGAGTTGTGTGAGTATCTATCTGCTGACCTTCATGCTACACAACAACTGTCTGACAAGTTGTGGTATCGTTTGAATACACCAGCAGATGCTAGTCTGTTAGACACTGTAACCTTGACTAATCAGGTTGCTGTGTGCCTTGCTCATATATATCAGCGAGGATTTACCGTAGACCGTAGCAAGCTGGATGAAGTGCGTAGAGAGTTTGAGGCAGAGAAGAAACAGCTAGAGATTGACTTACAAAAGCATGTGCATGAGTTGATGGGTGACACGCCTATCAATCTTAATAGTCCAGAGCAATTGTCTTGGGTTATTTATAGCCGTAAGGTCATGGATAAAACATATTGGGGCAATGCCATTGACCCCTACATGGATGACGCTGACTTTCGTAGCTTGATTGCTGGTGGTACAAAGCGTATGTATAAGACTGAAGCAAAACAATGTGATGAATGTAATGGTAGTGGACAAGTAAGAAAGGTAAAGAAAGATGGAACACCTTTTGCTAACACAAACAGATGTAAGAATTGTGATGGGAATGGTTACAATCTTACTGATACTATGGCTGTGGCGGGGTTAAAGTTTCGTCCACCATCACCAAAGTGGGCAAGTGCTAATGGCTTTACCACAAGTAAAGGTAATCTTGAGGTACTTGAGTCTGTCGCCATGTCAAAAGACATGCATGATGCTGTTGACTTTTTGTCAAAGGTGCGCAGACTATCTGCCGTTGATACATACTTATCTTCATTCGTGGAAGGCATTGACCTACACACAAAGACTGATGGCAAGCTGCATGTGCGCTTGCTTCAACATCGTACTGCAACAGGTAGGTTCAGCGGTGCTGACCCTAACATGCAGAACATGCCACGCGGCGGTACATTCCCTGTAAAGAAAGTGTTTGTATCCCGGTTTGAAGGTGGCAAGATTATGGAAGCAGACTTTGCACAGCTAGAGTTTCGTGCGGCTGCTTATTTATCACAAGATGGAGTTGCTATTGAAGAAGTATCTACTGGGTTTGATGTACACTCATATACCGCTAAAGTTATTACCGATGCTGGTCAGCCTACGAATAGACAGGATGCGAAAGCGCATACATTCGCGCCCCTCTATGGAGCAACAGGATTCGGAAGAACGAAAGCAGAAGCAGCGTACTACGAACACTTTACAGAGAAGTATGGGGGAGTTGCCTCTTGGCATTCCCGACTGGCTAAAGAAGCTATAAACACAGGCATGATTACAACGCCATCAGGTAGGCAGTTTGCCTTTCCTAATGTGCAGCGTAACTCACGAGGTAGAGTATCGCACTTTACACAGATAAAAAACTATCCTGTACAGTCGTTTGCTACAGCAGACATTGTGCCTCTTGCATTATTACACATTGATAAATTACTTGACGGTATGCAATCTTGTGTGGTAAACACTGTACATGATTCAATTGTAATTGACGTTCATCCTGATGAAGAAAGGAGATGTGTTGAAATAATTCAGGATACAAATAAAGTACTGCCTAGTTTGATTACAATGCGTTGGGGTATAGTGTTTAATGTACCACTAGAACTTGAGGCAAAAATTGGTCCAAACTGGCTTGACACAAAAGATGTGTCGTGATATAACTATGATTTTCTAACTCAAAAGAAGGAGTATAAAATATGGAATTAACAACTATTGATACTAACAACTATGCAGCAATGGCGAAAGCTATGGGTATTGCCAACGAGGGTGCAAGTCAGCGTAAGCAAGCAAGCACTCTCGCTCGTCTGCGCATCAATCATTCACCTGTAATGGGTGAGGCTGATGTCAACGGCAAGAAGGTGAACATGGAAGTTGTGAGTGGTGGTACATATAAACTGGAAGTACCAGATGGCCCCACATACTATGCAGATTCTGTGAAGATTCGTCCATTCCTGCAACGCTTTATGTACAAGCGTTTCATTCGGGGTATGGGTGATAGTCCTAATCGGTACGTAAAGACTGTCATGGCTGACAATCTGAACATTGACTTGAAAGATAATGATGGCGGCTTTAACTGTGGTAAACCTGCTGGTTACATTCAAGACTTTAAAGCACTACCAGAGAAGACACAAGAACTCATCAAGCAGATTAAGCGAGTACGTGTGGTGCTTGGCACAGTTGAACTGGTCAATGCTACTGACTCAAGTGGTAACTCTGTGAGTGTAGATGAGATGCCATTCATTTGGGAGATTGATAATCGTGATGCCTTTAAGAATGTAGGCACTGCCTTTACTAAACTCGCAAAGATGCAACGTCTTCCTGTACAGCATTTGATTACTGCGAATACAGAGGAACGTAAGATTCCTACGGGAGCAGTGTTCTATTTGCCCGTAGTGTCACTTGATGTGTCAAAAACTTTGGAACTAACAGACGCAGAACAAAACATGTTTGCTGACTTTATGCAGTGGGTACAGAACTACAACGAGTACATAATCAAAGCATGGTCAGATAAAGCTAATGCTTATGACGATGAGGATGATGAGGCTATCGTTGATGGTGTCATTGACTTTGATGAGGAAGAAGTGGAAGTAGCATAATGAACCATCCTGCTGAACTGGCGTTGCATCAATACATGGAGAACGCTGCTAATGGTAAGTCCACAATGTCGGACAAAACTATTAAGCAGATTGGTCAAGATGTAATGGATGCAGTACAACGCCAGTTTGGTGGGGGCAATCAGCGTGGTGAGTTTCGTCTTCGTATGTCTAACATAGGAAGGCCAAGCTGTCAGCTTTGGTTTGATAAGAATGAACCAGAGAAAGCATTGCCCTTACCAACCACATTCGTAATGAACATGATGCTTGGAGACATTGTTGAAGCTGTTTTCAAAGGTCTATTAACAGAGGCAGGAGTACAATATGAAGATGCTGAACAGGTTACGCTTGAGATTGATGACGATACATCCATCAATGGTACATATGATATTGTTATTGACGGTGCTGTTGATGATGTTAAGTCAGCCTCTAATTGGTCATATCAAAACAAGTTTGAATCATATGATAAATTAGCGGCACATGATTCCTTTGGTTATGTTGCACAGCTTGCTGGTTATGCTAAAGCATCAGGCAAACGTGCTGGTGGCTGGTGGGTAGTCAACAAAGCCAATGGTCAATTTAAATATGTACCAGCTACAGGTCTTGACATTGATACAGAGATGTCCCATATCAAAGATACTGTACAGAAGGTTACAGACAATAAGTTTGAGCGTTGCTTTGAGCCTGTTCCTGAAACATTTAGAGGCAAGCCTACAGGTAACACAGTCTTGAATGAGAACTGCATCTTCTGTGCTTATCGCTTTTCATGTTGGCCTACGCTTAAAGAACATCCTGCCGTGATGTCACAAGCTAAAGAACCCAAGATGGTATCGTACATTTCAATGGATGAAAAGTACAAGTAGATGCCTAACGCAAAACAATTTAGGGCGGCACGAAAGTATGGCTATCGTAGCGGTCTGGAACTCAAGGTATCTGACTATCTCAAAGAACTAAAAGAAGACTTCTTATATGAAGAGGTTAAGATTGAGTGGGAAGACCTAGCGTACAGAACCTACACACCAGACTTCGTGCTGTCTAATGGTATCATAATAGAAACAAAAGGTATGTTCACGGCAGCAGATAGACGTAAGCATCTTGCTATCAAGAAGCAACATCCAAATCTTGACATACGGTTTGTATTTGAAAACAGTAGGCGTAAACTTCGTAAGGGAGCAAAGTCATCGTATAGTGAATGGTGTATACGATATGGCTTTAGGTATTATGACCGCATCATTCCTGAAGACTGGCTTAGAGAAAAGGGCAGGAATAAACATCCAAAGTTTATTAAGTTCAGTGGTAACAAAGTGAAAAGGAGATAGCAAATGGACGATAGTTTCTTGGAGTTAAGGGAAGATGATTTCGTAGTTCGCGTAAGGCCAACTGTAATAGATAGTGAGTGGACAGGAGAGGTTGATGTTGCTATTATCACAAGTGCAGACAACAATCTAGATGATGAAAGCTACAGTCAGTTAATGCACTTCACCAAGATGATGTGTGCTACAGTACCGTTAATGGAAATTAATGACGACATGCGTAACTTTGTACATACATATGTAATGGAAGAGATTGACAATATACTTGAATCCATTACGGAAGAACCTGTTGTAACTACTCAAGAAGATGGTAATGTTGTACGGTTAAACTTTGGAACAAGGACGAAAGGAAGGGCATGAGACACGAAACATTTATGAAACAAGCTATGTCACAATCAGACTCAAAACAGATGTGGCCTGCAGAAAATGCTGTTGATATGGTCAATAGCCCACCTCATTATAATCAGACAGGCATTGAATGTATTCAAGCAATTGCCGCTGCGACTGGTGATGGGTTCAAGTATTACCTACAAGGTAACATTATGAAATACCTTTGGCGTTTTGATTACAAAGACAAACCACTTGAGGACTTAAAGAAAGCGCAGTGGTATTTAGATAAGTTGATTGAAGAGGTAATGGCTGATGATAAGAGTTAAGATGTTCATTACGCTTGACATAGACGAAGAAGAATACCCAGTGCCTGCCGATGGTAGAGTCGGTGAGGAATTAGAAGATGGCATTAATGAATATTTCTACGATGTAGAGGGTGCTGTTATCAGAAACATTAGAACAATAACGGAGTGAACAATATGATAAGCAATCAATTACCAACAGACTACCAAAACTTTATAGCACTTTCACGTTATGCACGATGGAAAGAAGACGAACAAAGAAGAGAAACATGGAGCGAAACTGTAGCTAGATACTTTGATTATATAACTAAACATCTAGCAGATAAGCATGACTATAAACTATCGGATTCATTACGCGGTGAATTGGAAGAGGCTGTGCTTACACAAGCTGTCATGCCTTCTATGAGGGCGTTAATGACTGCTGGACCAGCACTAGACCGCTGCCATGTAGGTGGGTACAACTGTTCTTATGTTCCTGTTGATAGCCCACGTGCCTTCGATGAGACTATGTATATACTTATGTGTGGTACAGGTGTAGGCTTCTCTGTAGAGCGCAATAATGTGGATAAGCTACCGCAAGTAAATGAAGACTTCCATGATACAGACACAATAATTAAGGTAGGTGATAGTCGCCCCGGATGGGCAAAGTCACTGAAGGAATTGATTGCTATGTTGTATACAGGACAAGTTCCCAAGTTCGATGTCAGCGAAGTACGTCCTGCTGGCGCACGGCTAAAGACTTTTGGTGGTCGTGCATCAGGTCCACAGCCACTCATTGAACTATTTGAGTTTTGTATTCAGAAGTTCAAGGGTGCTGCTGGACGTAGGCTATACCCAATCGAATGTCATGACATCATGTGTAAGATTGGTGAGGTTGTGGTCGTAGGCGGTGTACGCCGTAGCGCACTTATCAGTTTGTCTAATCTTAGTGATGACCAGATGCGTCATGCTAAAGCAGGCAAGTGGTGGGAAATGGAAGCACAACGTGGGCTTGCTAATAACTCTGTAGCGTATCACGCGAAACCACATATGGGTACATTCATGCGTGAGTGGCTTGCCTTATACGAAAGTAAGTCAGGTGAGCGTGGTATCTTTAACCGTGCTAGTTCAAAGGAACAAGCAGCAAAGAATGGTAGGCGGGATACTAACCATGAGTTTGGTTGCAATCCTTGTTCAGAGATTATTCTACGTCCTTATCAGTTTTGTAACTTGTCAGAGGTAGTCGTGCGTGAATCAGATACAGTAGAAACACTACGTGAAAAGGTTCGCCTTGCTACAATCCTTGGAACATTTCAAGCAACACTGACAGACTTTAAATATCTACGCAAGATTTGGAAGACTAACACAGAAGATGAGCGTTTGCTTGGTGTCTCACTGACAGGTATTATGGATAATAAACTAACATCTACCACTGGTGGTAAGCTAGAGACTGCACTTGAGTTGTTACGTGCTACTGCTGTTGAAGCCAACAAAGCTATGGCTAAACAGATTGGCATTCCACAGTCTACCGCTGTCACCTGTGTTAAGCCTAGTGGTACAGTATCACAGCTTACTGATGCAGCCAGTGGCATTCATGCTAGACACAATCCATATTACATTCGCACTGTTCGTGGTGATAACAAAGACCCACTCACACAGTTCCTTATATCACAAGGCATTCCTAGTGAGCCAGATGTAATGAAGCCAGATAGCACTACCGTGTTTAGCTTCCCAATGAAGTCACCAAAGGGTGCAGTGACACGCACAGATATGACAGCCGTAGAGCAGCTTGAACTGTGGCTTACCTATCAGCGTCATTGGTGTGAACACAAACCTTCAGTCACTATTTCTGTTAAGGAGCATGAGTGGTTTGAGGTAGGCACTTGGGTCTACAAGAACTTTGATGAAGTATCTGGCATTAGCTTCTTGCCACATGATGACCACACATACAAGCAAGCACCTTATCAGGATATTGATGCTGAACAGTACAAAGAGTTGTTGACAAAGATGCCAAAGAATGTAGACTGGTCACTGTTGCAAGAGTTTGAGAAAGAGGATACAACTTCAGGTGGGCGTGAGTTAGCCTGCACTGCAGGTGTATGTGAAATAGTTGACATCGAAGCAGCATAGTGGTAAGTTAGCATGGAAGCGTGGGGATGGTTGGATACAGTTCAATCCCCCACGTAGCCACCCTAGCTATGAGGAGTGGCAGAAATTAAAACAGAAAGAAAAGGAGAATGAAAATGAATGACGAAAAACAAATGATTACTATTGATGGTAAAGAGTACGACTATGATGAACTAGAAAACAATGAACAGTATCTAGTGAATCAGATTCGTGATTTGAATACGAAGGTTGCTCAAGCACAGTTTGGTATTGACCAGTTACGTGCGGCACAAGATGCCTTCACAAAGATGCTTATTAGTTCTGTCCAATCACAAGATGAGGAAGCAGAAGATGCAGCAGCTACAGCCTAGTTTAGAGAATCGTAAGAAGTTTGACATTGACTTGGAGTATGGTCAGGTACGTGAACAAGTTGTAGCTGACATGCTTCAGGATAAAAAGATTGAGGTTAAAAGTGAGCGTGATATATGGCAGCGTACTGGAAACATCTGCATTGAGTACGAATCATATGGTAAGCCAAGTGGCATAGCAGCCACTGAATCAGATTATTGGTTTCATAATCTGTGTATTGGCGAGGACATCTTTGCAACCATTGTGTTTGATACAAAGAGTTTAAAGCGCATCATAAATAATCTTGACTACAAGAAGTCAGTATCAGGGGGTGATAACAATGCTTCACGCATGTACCTATTAAACTTGCAGAAGCTGTTTTCATCAGATGTAATCAAAGCATTTAAGGAGAAGCAAGATGAAACAGAACAATCAGTTTAGTTTGCACGACCATTACGAAAACGGTTACAAGTCATTCTCTAATGTAGAGCAAAGTAAAAACGGCTACTGGTTTGTAGTAGCTAATAAGCTGAAGCCAAACACAACCCCTGCAAAAGAGTGGCAACGTGGTTGGAACGATGCGTACTTTGGAAAGCCTATGGCATATGATTTAAAAGAAGAGAAACGCAATGGATTTAGAGGCAGAAGCTAAACAGTGGATGAAGGAGAAACAAATGAGTGGCATTACAGCAGCATTGTATCAACAGAAGGCTTGTGAAACAGCTATCTTCCCAAAAGAAACAGCCCTAGCGTACTTGACGTTAGGACTGGCGGGTGAGGCAGGTGAGATTGCTAACAAGGCAAAGAAGCTGATACGTGATGGGGATAACCCTGCTAAACGTGCAGAGATTACTAAAGAACTTGGTGATGTCTGTTGGTACATTGCTGTACTGGCACAAGAGTTAGGAGTTAACCTTGGTAAAGTTATGGAAGACAACATTGAGAAACTTGCAGACAGGAAAGCTAGGGGTATGCTTCAAGGTTCTGGGGATAATCGTTAGGTATACACTGTTTGTGATACTTGTGTGCTGGTTGTTATACGCATGTAGCATGGGATTAGCTAACGACATATGCGACTGCATATAAAAAGAGGGGGCTTAATTGCCCCCTTTATTTTATCTTATTCTTGCTGTCTTTGCATATTCTAACATCATATTTAGGTGGTCAAAGTTAGCCATGCTTGGCTTTTCATCTTCTCTACCCATCTGTGCTAATATAGATGGCAATGCTACAAATGCAGCATCTCTTTCGTCAGGCTTCAATCGTCTGAATTTTTGTTGTGCTGTTATGTATTTTGTTAGTTCTACATTCACGGCCTTTCCGTCTTTTGTCGTTAAGTCACTACGAACAGCATCCGTTTCTTTACCAGCAGTACTTGCTTCAGTTATGACTTTATCTATCTGTCCTTTGTATACGCCAATCTGGTCTTGAATAAAGGATATTTGTTGCAGACGAATATATGCGTCATCTGACACTTCATCACGTGCTTCTTGTGGACGCATTCTAGCACGTTCCAGATGAAAATCTGTGAACGACTTTGATTGTGCGGCTTCTGTTATTGAAGGCAGTACTTCCCTTAATACTTTTGTTTCATAGCGTTGGAATCCCGGAGATATGCTACGACTACGTATACGATAGTCAGCAAACCCCAAGTCATTAAGGAATTTTCCTGTTTTGCTTATATCCTTTTTAAGCGAGAGTCCTGTAAACACTTTAAGCAAAGGCATAACACGTGCTTCTGAATCACCCTCTTGGAAAATAGTTTCACGAAGTGGTGCTTCACCCTCTTTTGATGGAGTGAACAAGTCAAGATAACCCTTTCGTTTAAATGCTCCGGTAAATGAGCGTAAGAAAGGTTGACCTTCAAATGTAGGTTCGTTTCTACGGTCACGAAACTCTTCTGACCTAACACCAAAGGCACGTTGGGTTTCAATTAACTGATTAATCGGTGTCAAGAATGTAGAAGCATACTCGCCAAATGCCTCACCAAAATATTCTTGCGCACGTTCCCCAGCCATTGCATCTGATTCAGAGAATATCTTTGATACATCTTGGAATACAGTGCCACCAACACCAGTACGAACATTAGTACCTATGAATGCTTCAGCACCTTCTTTGTAGCCTTGCTCACGCATCCACTTATTAAGTGTACCATTTCCTTTTCTTTTCATCCATTCAGCAATCCACAAGGATTGTCTAAGAATTGGTGATTGTGCCGATGTATCTAACAGTGTGCCATCATCTTTACGTAACATTTTGTAGTCAGAAGGTGCGTCTTCACTGTTGCGATACATAATGGCTGCAGGTGCAATAACAGTCCAGCCAATAATGTTACGAGAAATCATACGTCTATCAGCTTTAGTGAATGTTGTTTTGTTTCCTGTAACTGCATTTATAGTTCTCTTAATGATTGGAGCAAATGCACCTGCACTATATTCACCAGCCAGTTCCATACTATTAAACATGAAGCGTGGGAATGGCATAACGGTAGTCAAACCATTACGTGTAATAAAGGATGTTAACTCACGAAACACAGGAACTTCGGGTTGTTTTGCGTATGTTATGTCAAGAGATTTACCAACAGAGTCATCAACAAGTTCTTTAAAAGGACGTTTATTTGTGCCTATCAAATCAGGTGAATCGTTAAGCAAGTCTGGTAGTTTGCCCTGATTAACTACATCAATCAACTCAAGGTCGTATTCACGTTTAACAAGACGCTCTAATTCAGCAGTAAATGTACCACGCCTAATCAGATATTCTTGCCAACGGTTTGGTGCATTAATAATGTCAACACCTTTTTCTGCCAAGTCAAGTGACTTACCAAGTAAGGTGTCAGTACCAATGTCTGTAGAACGTCTGACTTCGTTAATCTGATTAAACATTCTATCATATTGATTAGCGAGTTCTGGACGGTCAAGGATATAATCCGTATACTCTTTCATTGCTGTATAGTTTTTAGGGTCAAAAGTATACTTTAAATGTCTAAAACTATCAGACCAATTCCCTTTAACATCAGCTAGACTTTTTAGTCCAGATGCTAGACCGTCTTTATCGTAGTTGTACAAGGCTGTATCAAACACATTCTGTAAGCCTTCGAGTGGCGCACGGACACCGGCAGACGATAAGTTACGCGCAGCAGTAGCAAGCTGTGATACAAGTAATCCACGGCGAATGTTCTCTACTTTACGGAATGTCTTGAAGAAACCATTTTGCATGTCAAGCATCTGCGCTTCTTTAAGTGCGTCTAACTCACTCTTTGGCTTAACACGTTTACTTATCTGTGATAATTTGTTCAGTACTTTACCTGCTTCAGATGCAGAGCCTACCATCATTGTGGCGTACTCTTCAAATGACAAGTCATATTTGTTTAAGAGTTCAAGTAATTCACCTTCAGGTATAACCTTTTCATCTACAGATAATTCAAAGATAACATCTACAAGACGCTTGCCGCCTTTCGGGTCATACTTTACACCTTTACGTTCTATCAAATCTGCAGCAACAGCTACAAATGAATCCAGATTATCTGCCTTAATAATAGGTACAGTTAAACTGCCTGATTCATCTAGTAGAAACTCTGGAATGTCCCCCTTAACACCTGTAAGTTCTGTCTTTGGCTGCATCATATCGAGCAAGAAGTTTTGACTTACCTCTGGTGATGCGCCTCTTTCATTTAATAGGGCTGTTCCAGCTTCTCTGTACTTAACAGGGTCAAGTGTAAGCACCCCATCTTTATCCGCTGAAATAAGTTTACTCTCATCAATAACTTGATTAATATCTAACTTACTACGTGCGCCAAGTTCCTGCTCAAACTCCATAATCATACGTGATTGTAGGTTAGTATGAGAGGCAGCAGCAGCTTTAGCCGCATCACGTTTTGCTTTCTTCGTAGTCTTTTCTGCTGCAATCAATGCGTCAGCTGTTTTGAACTTCTTGGTTGACTCTTTAACTGAATCACCAACATCTTTTAATTGTTTACTGGTAAGACCAGATAGATTTGTTACGGCACTAACAGGTAACATCATACCAAGACTTTCGGAAAACTCTAGAAATGCACCTGTTTCTCGAGAGAAACTTTCCGCAGCAGTCTTCGGGGACATTTTAGCACCAGTCATAGTGCTTACAAATCCGTTGTAAAAATCAGGAGATTCTTTTTGCATGTTAGAAAAGAAAGTTTCTAACCCATCTGTATATGCAGCACTGGTATAATCAAATAGTTTGCCCATACCTACAATAACATTAAATGCTTCTTCTCCTATACCAACTTTTGCAGAGTATTCAAAGAAAGATTTCATTGCACCATCAGGCATATTAGGAAATACGTCCTCTGCAAAATACTGTTCTTTAGTTTTTCCAGCGTCTTCAGCAGCAGCAGAAAATGTTCCATCCTGTTCAGCGTATTCTTTACGTGTTTTATATAAACGGCTGGTTGGGTCTTGTGCAAAAGTCGTTAAGCCTAATACTGGTTTATCGGTAGGTAGTGTTCCACCCATAAGTTCACGCATAAATGCCGTACCCTTTTCTGCGGGTGTTGGCATATCAGTTTCTGCATCGGCAGCTTCATAATCAATTTCTGTTTCTGTAGGCTGCGACATGCGGTCAATAATTCTCTGTTCGTCAGATGAATATACCAATCCAAGAGGAAAGGCATCATATCCCTTCTCCTCAAACGCTGCTTGCTTTGCCTTAATTTGTTCCATTAACTGTGCTTCAGTTTTTTGAGAATCTGTAATCGCGGAAACAGACTGTTTAGATAACGTAGAAGAATCTACAAGATTTCCATCAGCACGTGGTGGCACATCAACGTCTTCTACTACGTTAAACTTCGAGAGCGAGTCTCTAGCAGGACTAGGTTGTATTGCAGCTATAGGTTTAGAAACAATTGCACTAGGACCAGCTATATTGTTCTCTTGTTCTTCTTCTAATTCAATTATGTTAAATTTTGAAAGAGAGTCTGCCATTAGTACCAGTTCTTTCCGTCCCATATAGCAACGGCAGTACTTCCGTTACTGTCTGTATATCTAACAATGTCGCCCATATTCAATTGATTATTATTGGCTGCTTGTTCTGCGTCTGCTTTTGAGTTGAATGTTTTATTCATATCGGGATATTTAGTTTTATTAAATTGATTTAAGTAATCTCTATAGTAGGTAATGTGCTTACCCTTAAATGAATCTACAGCACTAGAAAAGTAATTTGAATCTTTATATGTTTTGCTTTTTAGTTTTTTGTCCAAATCAGATTGGATAATATCCATATATTGTAGTCTTTGTAGATACTGTGTTACTCTTTCCTCTCCAGTTCCAAATTTAAAATCTAATTGTTCTTCAAAGGTTTTAACAAATTCTAAACCAGACTGCGAAAACAAACTACGTTCTATTGTTGATACATAATCTAAAGCAGCTTTAGGTGTATTAAATACATCAGTAGTCTTTGTAGTAGTTCCTGTTTTTGTTTGAACATCATTTTTTCTAGCATATAAAATGTCAAGTTTCTTTTGAAAATTATCTACTACTGATGGGTCAGCGTTACCTAGCATTTCTTTTGCCAGTTCAACATTTGTATTTTCTATCATTATGTCAATAGTTTCAGTCTTTTTATCTTTCTCTGGCTCCCGCTTTGCTTTTGATTCCAGATAAACTTTTTCTTCAACCTCCAAGGCCGCTAATTTAGATTGATTAGTAGCTGGGTCTTTACTCAATTCGTATCTCTCATTAGCAATTGCGTCAAGACGTTTATCAATATCAAATTCAGTGTCTTCTTTACCAATGTTACCGTATGCCGTTACGTAGCCTTCATACACGGAAATCTTTGCTTCATCAGGGGCTTCTTTATTCTTCTCCTCAAGAATCTGTCCGGTATAATATGTTTGTGCCTCTTTTGGTGTATCAAATAGTAGTTCATCTTTTTTACCAAGCGCACTACGCATTGCTGTGTAATCTACAGATAATTGACCAAGTGGGGGTAAGTCAGTTTCAACGCGACTATCTCCTAATACACCAGCTTTTGCTTCAAACTCTTCTAATAAGGTAGTTGGGTCTGACACGAACAATCCACCAAGACCATCAGCTTGTCTGCCTTTAAGATATTGACGAGCAATGGTTGGGTCATAGGTTGCTTTAGGACCAAACAATGATAGAAACTCCGCATCATCAGTGTCTGCAAATTCTTCTGAATTTTTAACACTATAAAATGTAGAAAAGTCTGCGTCTTTATTTTTCTCGAGTAGTTTATTATACTGGTTTAATGTATTTGTAACAGCAGTAGAACCACCACTAGCAATCTGAAAACGTGTAGGTGTATTTAGTCCAGTCATAGCCAGTGCAGCCATGCCCTCTCTAATTGCTTTGGCATCAGCCTCTGTTTCTTTTTTCTTCTGCAGATATACTTGTGTACCCAAGTCAAGTGCCTTGTCAGTCAGGAGATTGACACGCTCTTCTTGGTCTTTAACTCTTTCGGCAATAGTCTGCGACATACCACCTAGAAATGCACCAAAATTAAATCCCATTATGCTCTCCTTGCCATCAACCCAGTAGGCTCTTCAGGTGGCAACTCCTGCTGTTCAGGCATTGCCTCTGCTTCAACATCAGGTGCTTGTTGCTCTTGTACCAAATCTTCTGGCTCCATTCCCATAGCTTCAAGTTCTTTGTCAATCTTACGCTTAACTTTTGCAATGGTTGTTTCACTATATCCTTTGTCACCAAGTCTGTTATCTTCTGTACCAATAGTGTAGTCAACACCAGCTTGTTCTGCAAGATATGCCATCATTTCAATAAGCACAGGCATTACAAGAATACCTACGTCAATAGTATGGTAGCCCTGCATGACACCGCCAACCTGCATAGCGTTGGCAATCGTAGTCAGAGGCACACCCATTTCCATTGTGTCCAATAACTGTGGTGCAATCTGTGGGTCAACCAAACGAGGAATATAATATTCAAGTGCATCCTCTACAGTTTCATACTGCGGGGGCTGTTGCCACGGACGATTACCCAACTCTGCTGTTAATGATTGCCCCGGAATAGGTCCATCCAGAAACGGTGCTTTTTCTTCAGCCATTCTTTAGTGCCTCTCTCTTTGCACGAATTTGTGCTACATATTTAGCAACACGAGTACGTTCATCATCTACTTCTGTTTTAGCCTTTTGCGGCGTAGGACGTGTACGAGATAACAAACCACTCATAGGTGTTTCGTTTTCTTTAGGGGTTGACGTGTCGGGAATACGTAAATTAGTATATGCTTTATATGCTGTATCAAACATTTTTTATATCCTTAAAATCCAAACAACTTACCTATCATACTGCTCGATGATGCAGTCAAGAATGTACCAATCAAACTACCAAATCCGGCAGAAGAAGCATAGTCATTCTTCATGTCTTGAATATTAGCACTACTATCAGCACGAAGCTGTTCAATAGCTAGATTCACGATACGACTACGTTCATTCTCTGCAGATGTCCATGCCCACTCCATACTGTCACCATAGTATTGCCACAAATTATTATAGGCTTGCTGTGATACACCTAGTACTGCACTAGCATTAAGTTCGTTAGCACGATTGACTGTTGCATTGTTTACTGTAGCTACTTGTCTGCGCCATTGTGCATTGCTTTGGTCAATCACAAGTCTATTGGTAGCATTGAACTGGTCACGCTGGTTATTTAGTTCAGCGTTAAAGCGTTCAACTACGTTACGTTGACCTGCGTTATATTGCGACTGTGCGTTTGCTTGTGTCGCATTAAACTGTGATACATTGTTAGCAAGGGAAGCGAAGAACTGGTCAACCTGATTCTGTGAAGTGGCATTGAACTGCCGTGCTGCGTTGACCGCTGACTGGTCATTAAATAGTGCCTGTACTCTTTGCTGGGCATTAAACAATTCAGTCTGCTGCTGATTAGATAAATTAGCCATATCCATCTGCATGAAGTTCTGCGCATTCATAACTGCAGCTTGTTGACGATTGGACAGGTTAGCCATGTCCATTTGCGATAAGGCAGCAGCCTCTGCCATTACAACTCCTTGCCTATTAGATAGATTAGCAAGGTTCATGCTATTAGCAATTCGACTGTTTTCCAAAGCAACCTGCTGTTCAGCAGTGAAGTTCATATTGGCAATGTCACCAATACGTGCTGCGTTAGCTACACGTGATTGGAACGCTTGGTCAAATTCCTGACCCATAAACTGCGCACGTTGCTGTGCAGCAAGCATAGAACGTTGTTGTCTGTTTGACAAGTTCTGCTGTTCAAACTGTGCAAACACACTTGCGTCTGCTTGTGCTACCGGCAATGCACTTTCTAATGCAGCTTGCACCATTGCCTGACCAGCAAGGCTAGATGCACCTAGCCCACGTGCAGCCATCGCGGATGTTACATTACGTAATGCACCTGCAGCCCACGGTGGTGTTTGCCCACCTTGAAACTGCGTCATCAAGTTTTGCAGCTGACCTTGTACAGTAGCTTGCTGTGATGGTGTAGCTTGTGCTGCCTGCACCTGTTCAGTAAACTGTGCAGCAGTCTGTGCATTAGCTGCACCACTAATAAGTTCACCCTGCTGTATCTGACGCTGTGTCGGATTATTCATCAGGATAGCATTACCCTGTGCGGCATTGACATTGCCTACAGATGTAGCTGTTTGCTGGGCCGCTAGAACCTCTGCCTGCGGGTCTACACTGCCTTGTGCTGCCTGTGTAGCATTGATAGCTGTATTGACCGCTGGTGCGGCTGTAGCAGCCTGCATAACGTTAGCTTCACTTTCCTGTGGACCCTGTGCAAATGTTGTTGTAGCCATTGCTGTAGGCGTTGCAACAGCACCGCTAACCTGTCCACTGGTAGATGGAATCATCTGACCTGCTTCAGTATTTATACCTTGCGCAACTACGGTCGCACCTTCAGGCAGTCCGGGTGACTGCATCATTTGTGCAGATACATCACCAATTGTAGGGGCAGTCATTTCTGTAAGCACATTGCCTTCAGCATCTGTGACTGGTTTCATATAGTTTGGATTAGGTGTAGTGCCATCAGCTAGAAACTGATTAGTATCCATCTTTGGCTTTTCTACTTGCTTAAACTCTTGTTTTGGTACATATGCCTGTTGCAATGGTTGATTAGGTGGAGGTGGTGGGCTAGTTGTTTCTCCTACTGCACGTGTAGCTGAATTATAAGTAATACCGTTTATTGTTACAGGCTGTCCTAATCCGGGACTGGGTAGTGGCTCCGCTATATTTTCTCCTCTAGCCAGTGTTACTGGGGCAAGATTATCTTCTTCACCAACAGCTTGTGTTGTTGCATTGAATAGTGGCCCATCACCGGGTTGCTCACCTAAAGCTTTGGTTACAGCAAGATGCAGATTACCATCTTCACCTAAAGCTCTTGTCAGGTACTTTTGTGGAGGATTTGGGTTAGGGTCATCCTCACCTACAGCCATTGTTTTAGCTAGAAACTTCCCATCTGGTAGTTCCGGCAACTGCTGACCATCTTCCTCACCAAAAGCCGCTGTTGTTTGCTTTGCAATTTGTCCAAACTGTGGACTGTTAGCTGCTACTTGAGTAACAGCACCTAATGCTGCTTGCGTTAATGGGTTACCTATAATCCCGCCAGCTTGTGTAGTTGCTGTACCTGTAAGGGGATTTATTCCACCTGCCGCTACACCACCTTCACGCATCTTACGTACTGCACCACCTTTAGCCATTTGCATAGCTTGATTAGTATAGTTCTGCATTTGCTGTTGACGCATAGGGTCTTGTGCTATGTAATCTTGAAAACCCTGCATGTTTCCTTGATAGCCCATAGACCGTGCTATCTTTTCCATTCCACTAGGTTTAAATGCTTTGAACATTGCCATATTATTAATCCTACAGTTTCATTAGTTCATCATGCAAAGTCTTGGATATTTCACCGTTTACTTCTTTATCAAATGCAGCAAACATAGGCAGTGTATTAACTTCCAGAAACCAATGCTTATCGTTATCATCTACCATAAAATCAGCAGCTGA
>Ga0208427_1000303_pt1 | contig 21325 bp, 34 predicted proteins | sample DEB08_DNA_FD_184532 | JGI IMG/M metagenome (GOLD analysis project Ga0208427, IMG submission 184532) | Aqueous microbial communities from the Delaware River and Bay under freshwater to marine salinity gradient to study organic matter... | ecosystem: Environmental > Aquatic > Marine > Coastal ...
GCGCATCATTCCCCGAAAACGCCAGCGGCTCGACTATCGTCGGTGACTTTACGCTCAAACGTCGCGGCGTCTCAGTCTTAAACAAAACCGAAGATGACAATGACGTGATTGCTATTATCCCAGCAAGCGCGGATGTATTCCCAACGAGTCAAGGGTTTACCTGTAGCGTTTGGGTACGCGGTCGAAAGACCACTGGCAACGCATACATTGTGGCGACAAGTAATGGGTCTACAGACCAAAGATATGGTATATATACTCAAAATGCCGCTAATCTTTGGGGTCTTGAAATGCCTGTTTCAGCATCACCGACAACCGCCGACGCTGCGATCACATATGACCCCAACGAGTGGGCGTGCTTATCATTCACTCTCGACTTCGGTACTAATACGGTCAAGATGTACACCAACGGCGCATTGCAAACGACCGTCGTTAGAACCCTAGTCTTACCTACAACCTTTAGTGATGTTAACATAGGCGGCTCCGGTGTTAGGCACCTAACCATAACAGGCACAACCCCGGTCGCGCTTTTCAAAGTGGCACAAAGAACTTGGAGCGATGACGAAGTAGAGCGGAATTATTATTCAGACCTTCGTCTCATAAAAGGATTAGAAAATGAGTAGCGGAACATGGATTTACGTATTGGTGCCAGTCGGCAACCTCGGGGATGATTTGCCGTCACAGGTAACACGTTTTGACTACCCTACCTACCCGGACCCAGAAGGGCCGCCGGTGATAGTGCATCCGACCTACACAACCTCGGCAGAGTTCAACCGAGCCAATTGTGCGCTAGGTGCCAGCGATGGCGTCCACACGATTTGGAAGTGCAACTCGCCGACCTTGATGGCAGGCGGTGACCTGGACCAATTCCGGGCAACTGGCTGGACTATCTACACGCAGCCAGAAGCGGCAGAGTGGGCGGGTAATATCGAACCGCCGGATGACGAGCCGTAAGATGGACGCATTGGACCAGGCATCAATGGCGGCGCTAGTTGGCGCGGCTGTAATCTTCTTCAACAAAGCCTCCGCAGCGGTTGATCGATTTATGGCAAAGCGAAATGGCGGCACGGTTTACGATAACGTCAAGAAGGCTCAGGCTCAGGTTGATGACATCGACAAGCGCTTGACCGTGGTTGAGTCTAAGATTGAGGACGTGCGTGACTCACTCAAAGACATGAAGAGCGACGTTCAGCGCTATCATAAAGAGTTGATGCAAACCCGTGAAGAGTTCAGGGTTTCCTTTGGCTCAATTGAAGGCTGGATCAAGGGCAAGTCTGACAACTAAGGGGGAGAACTATGGCAGACATTAAAGGGCGAACCAATGGATTGAAGTCGAGTGAGTTTCTACTCACCGCGTGCGCGACTCTTGCTGGAGTGCTCATGCCAGTACTCGAGACGGTTTTCGGTTCTGATAACCAATGGATCTCGATCATTGGCTTGATCTTGGCGGCTATTGCACCAAGCGCTTACGCGTCATCACGCGCCAAAGTCAAAGCGGCTCTTGCTGGTGCCTCTGCCGTTGAGTCAGCAGCGGGAAAGCAGCAAGCCAGCTCACAAGCAGAGTAACCAGTGCGTTGGCAGCAGTTCCAGACAGCGGTGGACGGATCGATCTTGGTCTTAGCGCTAACAGTGTCAGCGGCATCGTCGGCACTCTTGATGCTGCCGCTCGCATCAATGAGCATGTGGAGGCGATTGCGCAGGGGCACGTCGGGGCAAAGGACTGGGCCGCGATGGCCGGAGTAAGAGTCCGATGGTGATCTTTGACCGCATCAACGAGTGCGATGACGGCAAACCGCGAGAGCGGGAGCTGGTGAAGCTCAAGAAAGTCGTGGTGCATAAGATTGGCAAAGAGCTAGGCAGCACCGGCGTCGAGATTGCTCGAGCCTTCAGAGATACCAGCAAGTACGCGGCGGGCTCATACACTGGCGGCCAGATGCCTTATACTTTCATCATTCGAGTTGATGGCAGCATTGACCAGTGCTTGACGCTCAAAGACACCGGACCGCACGCGAAGCGATGGAATAGTGAGAGCGTATCTGTTGCTTGCATCGGCGACTTCACAAAGCACGAGCCCACCGAAGAGCAATGGCTCAGCTTGATTGAGCTCTGTATTGAGCTCGCGAGCTACGGGCTCACAATCCATGGGCACACCGAGCTACCAGGAAGCTCGTCAGACCCCGCCAAACAGTGTCCAGGGCGTCTTTTAGACTTGGATGCGTTACGAGCTGAGGTTGCCTTCAGAGTCGAAGAGAGACGCATTGTGGGGCTTCTGGATGCCGGTGTTAGGCTTTAGTCTTTTTTCTTGCGATGCTTAGTCCAGAATAGATCTTCAAGCTCCAAGCGGCGCAGGTAGTCTTTCAAGTCAGCAACTCGATCCGCATCATCGGCATGTTTCACAATCCACGCTTTGACGCGTCGCATCGACATCGCCAGTTCTTTTTTCTTCTCTCGATATTGAAAAGCAGCGCGTGATTTTAGGTCTTCTTTATCTTTCATATTCCCCCCAAGTGCTCGGTGGGACTGGTGACCTTATTGCCACCAGGCGCGATCCCACCGAGCTGATAAGCTGCCCATGTACACCATGGCACTCATTAACCATGATGGTCGGGGGAACAGCTTAACGTGTTAAAAGCTCCCATGCTCTTGCAGCCACTGCTGGCACTTGTCCGTTTCCAAGGCATTTAAGTCTGTCCATCCGATTGGCCACCCCATGAGCCACTCGACCCAATTCGGGTTCAGTGGTCCACCCACCAGAGTGCTCAGGCTTGGCGTGCCCGCAGTCGCGAAGGTCGTGCCGTCTGACCGCTTGCCGTTGTTCGTCGTGCCGTATTGAGTCGCGGTTGGTGTCGGTAGCAACGAGCCACAATCGATCTCTTCGGTGAGGCGCTCCAAGTTCCAAGGCTGATAGACGACGCCACCGCGCATCATACCCGAGAGCGGCAAGGTCACCGAGGACTCTGGCAAGACCTCGTCGAACAAGGTTCGGTGAGTTCTCCACGAACACGCATCGAGGTCGTACCTCGCCGACGATTCGCGCCATCTCTGACCAGAGCCCGCTTCGCTCTCCGTCGATGCCTGCGCCTTTTCCTGCTGCGCTGATGTCTTGGCAAGGAAAGCCGCCCGAAACGACGTCAACAATGCCTCGCCATGGTCTGCCGTCAAACGTTCGCACGTCATCCCAGACCGGGAAAGGGTCAAGGGTTCCGTCGTTTTGTCGGGCAACCAAGACGCTGGCAGCGTAGGGGTCACACTCGACAGCGCACACGGTGCGCCATCCAAGCAGCTTGCCTCCGAGTATGCCGCCACCAGCGCCCGCGAAAAGAGCCAACTCACGCATCACCGCCGAATGCCTGATGCTCGCTTGCGCGAGTCTCGCCATGACTTGAGATCGACAACGTTGCCCCATACGTGACGATGCAGAGCGCGTTGCTCACGCTTCTCAAGTGCGTATTCGAAGATCATGCCAGCGATAGCCACAACGAAGCCAAAGCCCAAAAGCATCGCAATCAAAAGTAAGTCTAGTCCGTCCATTGTTTCCCCCTCTGGTGGTGTTTTCTACAGTCTAATCGAGAATGGTGCCACCGTCTAAAAATCGGCGGTGTTCTTCACAGCCTCGTTTCTGCTTCTCATCATCCAGCTCACTCTCAAAGAACATGCAGCGCCAGCGACCATCGGTGAGCGCTTCAGCATAGCGACACGAGCGGCATGACTTGTCAGGCTGGTTATTGCCGTGACAAAGCCCGGCATAGTCGCAGAAGCGACACAACCAGAAATCGAAGTCAGGCGAGACCTTGCGCGGTGCCTCAAGTGATTTGATGATGCGGTGTGCCTTGTCTTCAATCTCTCGAGCATAGAACTCATCGAGCGGCGTGCGCAGACTGAGCAGCCGACGAGAGCCCGCCGATGCGACGGTCATGTAGTGCCAATCAATCTTCAACTTGTACATGTAAATCTGAGCCTGCGCGTAGTACGTGGGCATCCATTTAAGAAGCACCGAGCCCTCATCATCGAGCAGAGCGTGACGCTCGCGCAATCGATGCAGCTCGTCAAAGCGCTTGTCGCTGACTGCTTTGTGTTCCCATATGTGCGGCGTGTCTGGTGCTTCGATGAGCCCGCTTCTGATGATGCCATCGACTGAGCCACCAAAGTGACCATCTTGAAAGCGGGCTTGCCTACCCATCAGCTCAACGACTTGCTCAAGCTCGCGGGCGATCAACTCTTCACTCTCATGACCATCGCGAAACTTGCGCAGCACGTCAGCGGTAAAGTCGGGCTCCAGAGCCCACCGAAACGAGTACCAGGTTTTGCGCTCGCACTCGCCACCGATGGCAGATGCTCCAAGGTGAGGGCGGTGGCTGGTGTCCTGCTCGCGTTCCATCCTATCATCAAGAATTTGCAGCGTTGTTCGCATTGTAGAGCTCTCCGATTTTGGGGTTAGGTTTGCCATGGTGCGTGTATGCTTGTTCCATCAGTTCGTTGAGGTCTTTGCCGCTCCAAGTATCGTCACCGATTCTTAGGTCATACGTGTACCAGCTCCTGAGCCGTGTGCCTTTCATGATGTGCTCTGGTCGATTGTTTCTTGCTCTGACCTCAATGCTTACTCTCAGACACTCGAAATCGACCGTCAGCCGCTTGAGTGCTCCGAAGTATAGTAGATCTTCATCGCTTGGTTTTCTCATTGTTAGATCCCGAAATAGAAGTTTGAAGACATCCAAAAGAAAGCGCCAGCCCGAGACCACCGGAGCAGACCGGGCCAGCGCGATTATTTGATTATCAGAAAGGGGCGTCATTGCTTGGTGGTGCTTGGAAAGCATTGCCAAGGTCTGCTTTGCGGTAGCCCTTAATCTCAGTTTGAGTCTGACCGTTCCACTCACGATGCGCGACCTTCACTTTGACCGGGCGGTGATGCAGCTCAAAAGAGTCGCTGATGCTCTTGAGTCCAGCAGACTGGCAGAACCTAGCCAGGTTCTCTTGTGCAATCTCGACCGCTTTGGGGTTCGGGTTGCGCAGGTTGAAGCGGTCCCAGATGTAGCGGCCTTTATGCGCACCATCGAGGACCTCAAACTTGAACTGGAGGTAATTACCAGTGCCCGCTTTTGTCTCGCGAATCTCTGATTCGATGGCGATCACGTTATAGTAGCCCTCCGGCAGTGGTTCATATGCTGGGCGGTCTTCTTGTGAAAAGTCATAGTTGTTTGCGTTGAAGTTAATTGTTGCCATGATGGTTTTTCCTTTATCCAATGATTTTGTTGTAGATTGCTTCTAGGTTGGGTTCTTCAAATTGCGCCAGAGCGCCGCTTCTATCCTTTGCCGTCCAGATGCCATCACTTGACGTCTGAAGGGCTCTCTTGGTCTCGCCATCGACTTCCTTGACTCGCATCGCAAAGACCTCATCAAAGAAGTAAGGCAATGACTGAGGGAGCTTTTTGCCGGGCATCGTCGGCATCCAGAGCATCGCGCCACTCTCGTCTTGGATGTGCTCAGCTTTGGCAGTCATAAACACGTTGCGCGGCAAGTCCCGAAAAGCTCTGATGAGCTGAGCCATGCGGTCTTGCAGCTCGCCGTATGCCTTGCGTGGGTCTTTGCTTGCCTTCTTCTCGGCAGCAAGCACGACCTCCGCAATCTCGCTGAGCGAGTCGATGCAGACCCACCGGTAAGACTTAGCCTCATCGCTCTCAGTCAAGTACTTGTAAGCCTCTTGGACTTCCACCAGGCTCGTCACCTCGATGACTGGCAGGTCGTAACCTCGCAGGCTTAGCAGCCCGCTCTCAGCCGAGATGATGATGCAGTCTTTGGCAGTGGCGCAGAGCGTGGTCTTGCCCGAGCCTGCTGCTCCGTATGTCAGCACTTTGAGATGCTGGTGACTGGTGTCACTGGTTCTTGTTATCTTAACCATTGTTTAATCCCTTTCTTTGTTTTCACTTGTGAGCTCTTCGAGCTCGTCTACCTTCGCACAGAGGTCTGACAAGATTTTGCCAATACCCTCGATGCTCGTGATGATTTCAACGTCCCAATGGACACAGCGGCCACCAGGTTCCTCGATTGATACTTTCCAAAAGCCACCACCATCGGTCTCGATGGCTTGGGGCTCTGCTTTGATGGTGTGGTCGCGGTGGACCAGTTCAATGCGTGCGTTCATTCTGAGTACTCGCCGACGCGGATGGTGCCAGTTAGGTCGTGACCTTGCTTTCTCAATTCTGCCCAGACTTCACTATCGAGATAGTTAAGCGGCCAAGAGCCGAAGCTTGCTTGCTTGTCATCGCTGAGCCAGTACTTGCGAACCTTGGTTGCATCGTAGACTTGGCGCTTGAAGTTTTCAGAGTTATCGATGCGGGGCCAGAATTCGTCTTGCATCTCACCGAATCCGTGACCAATCAAACCAAACCTCAAGTCGGTCAGGTTTTGAATGATGACCTCTTCAACCTCAGCAGGGTCGCTGTAGAGATCCCACTCGTCATCACAATACTCGTCAAAGTTATCATCAATGAGTTCAGCGATGTAGAGCGCCAGTGAGTTGAGGTCGTTGCGTTGTAGGTCTTCACCGATCTGGGTGAGTTTCTCTTCGTATGTCATTTCTTGTTTCCTTTGTTTCTTTGTTTGTGCTCGTATCGTGAGCGGTGCCCGGATGCGCTCCGGGCGGGCGGTTGATTGATGGCGAATGCTAAACGATGTAACCCAAATACTTGAAGGTTTTGCGACACACGACAGCAATGAAAGCGCGCTTAGCATAGCAATTCATCATGCTTTGCTCATAGGTGAAGCGCTCGCATGGTTTGAGGGCAAAGAAAATTTGATCTATTTCTTCGACACTTCGGAAGCCTGATCTGTCCTTGATGAATCGTGGGTGAATCGTAAGGTGTGTCATTTCTTGTTTCTCCTTGTTTCGCGTCGCGTCTCTGCGACAGTTATGTTTTAAAACAATTCCCTAGATCTTTACAAGATGTTGGCTTATATGTTTTAAAGAAACAGGCTCTTTTTTTTGAAGAAAAGTACTTAAGGAGAAAAAGCAATGGGAAAACCAATAGTTGGATTCAGTCTCGATGATGAGCTTTTGAAAGATATTGATGAGTCCGAGGACTATCTTCCGGCAAATTGCAAAGGTGCATCACGCTCAGAGCTCATACGCACGTTGATCGTACGCGGTCTTAATACGCTTGATAGACCCGCAAAGCACTATGACCTCAGTGAGATGATTGGGGACTTTAGCTTTGGTGATACCGATACCAGGAAAATCACATGCCCGGCGTGCGAAGGTGAGTATTTGCATTTGATTAAAGTTGAAGATCATACTGACTCGCCGAGTGATGGGCGCTACTCGACCAAGTTGCGCTTTCACTGCGAGCATGGGCATGACATCCAGATTGATTGCTTTCAGTACAAGGGCTCTACCTTTATGCAGGTTGAGCGGTTTGCGGATTGGGAAGAGTTCGGGAAGATTGCAGAGTGATGACAGCGCGCCCAGGGCTGGATTCTGGACACGCCATCGGGAGGGAACTAATGAGTGATTTAATAAAGATTTTCGGTGGGAAATTCAATGCGGAACCAAGACCGGTTGAGCTGCTGGATGTTCTTTGTTTAAGATAAATACCTCCCCTGATTAAACGTGATAAAATTATAAAAGTTATTTACAGGAATGCGCATCAGGATCTAAAACTGAGCCAGGAGGTAATTCTATGAAAAAAACAATCGGAGTTTATGTTGAAGAGGAAGTAATCCAAGAGCTGGATGAGTTGTTGGAGCTACTTAAGTTGAGGACCGGGAGCCAGGAGCCTGACATGATGCTGGTTAAGGATCTCAAGAGATCAGATTTAATTCGATCAGCTTTAGATGTTGGTCTGCATCATCTTAGAAAAAGCATAGAGAACACGAATCAAAACCTGGAGGCCGTGCGCCAAAGGATAGAAGCCAAGAAGCGCTAATCTTCTCATCGGGGGGAACATCATGACAGATCTATCGAAGATCTTCGGCGGGCCTTTCAAGGTTGCGACAAAAGCCGTTGAGCCACCAGAAATACAACTAAGGGAAGCCATAAAAAAGGAGGGATTGACCCCTCCGGAGGTCATCAAGATTGATGGCGAAATTCAGCGATTTGATAGTGACGAAAAGGGTGACAAGGCTGGATGGTACGTCGCTTATCCGGATGGCGTGCCTTCGGGCTCATTCGGATGTTGGCGAGCTGGTGCTAAATGGAATTGGCGGGCCGATATCGGACGTGAGCTCACACCAGAGGAGTTGCGTGAAAGCAGAGCCGCCATCGAGCGAGCCAAACAGGTAAGAGAGCAAGAGTTAAAGAGAAGGCATGAGGAAACCCGTGGAGAGGTTACTGCGATTTGGGAGCAAGGGCTCGAGGCCAATGATGATCACGATTACCTCAAAAGAAAGAAGATCAAAGCACACGGAACAAGAGTGAACCAAGATGGTCGGTTGATGGTGCCAATTTATAACCAGGCATCTCAATTAAGCTCGATTCAATATATCTCGCCAGGCGGTGAAAAGCAGTATCATCCAGGCGGGAAGGTTGGCGGTTGCTATCACACACTCGGGATGCCTAGTGACATCATTTACATTGCGGAGGGTTTTGCTACCGCTGCAACCATTAGAGAGTTTACGGATTCGATGGTGGTGGTAGCGTTCTCCGCAAATGGGTTGCCCACGGTAACCGGGATCATCAGAGAGACTTTCGGAGCTGGTCAGCGAATTGTCATCGTCGCAGACAATGACGTTGGCGGTGTAGGTCTCGCCAAAGCTAATCAAGCGGCTTCAAGGCATGGGGCGCACATTGCAATACCTCCAGAACCTGGAGACGCCAACGATTACCACAATGCGGGTAATGACCTATCTGAGATCTTAACCATCAAGGCTAGTGATTACCTTGTCAGAGCAATCGACTATGCGCAGCAACCAGCTCCGCTCGCTTGGCTGGTCAAGTCATGGGTACAAGAGAATGCGCTTATGATGGTGCATGGGCCATCAGGCAGCGGCAAGACCTTTATTGTTCTGGATTGGTGCCTGCGGATAGCTTCAAAGCTCAAAGACTGGCGAGGTCATAAGGTTAAGGATGGGTCTGTTGTCTATCTAGCAGGGGAAGGCCACCATGGGATCAAAGGACGGATTGCCGCATGGTTACATCACCACAAAATTGATGATCTCGACATGTGGTTATCTCGTGCAGGTTGTGACCTCAACACCGAAGCCGGTTACCACCAGGTAAGCGAATCCCTTCGAGAGCTACCGACTAAGCCCAAGCTCATCGTGGTTGATACGTTGCATCGCTTCCTTCTCGGTGATGAGAACAGCGCTCAAGATGCCAAGACCATGTTGGATGCGTGCGCCAATCTAATGGAATCCTTCGACTGCTCAGTGCTGCTCGTGCATCACACCGGTGTCAGTGATGACGCTCAGCACCGAGCTCGAGGCTCAAGTGCCTGGCGCGGTGCGTTGGACATCGAGGTGAGCGTGGTGCCCGCCAAAGGTGATAAGCCGATTGAGATTGTGCAGCGTAAGAGCAAAGACGCCGAGCTGGCGATGAGTCACCAGTGTGAGCTTCAGCAAGTAGTGATCCCTGGTTGGTTCGATGAGGACGGTGAACCAGTGCACTCAGCAATCGTGGGCGAAGCAAACTATACACCAGTCAATGAAAAACTTGCGATAAGGAAAGATAGGTTTGCTCGAGCATGGCAAGACAATGATTGCCCATTGGACCCCGATAGACGCCCATGGCTTAGCTCGAGGCAGCTTCGAGAGTGGCTCATCAACACCGAGGGACTTAAACCGTCAACGGCTGAGAGCGAGGTGAAGGCTTCAAAAACTGGCCGTCTGCTGAATGTTTTGATTGAGGAGAATTTGATCGAATCTAGGAGCGTTGGGTGGTCGGTATGTGATGAAGAGTGGGCGGGATTCTTGAATATTTCTCGGCTCTCAAGACCCTAGGGGGGCAAAGGGGGGTTTGCCCCCTTTAGGGCAAAGGGGGGCAAATGACTGGCCGTGTGTTTTCAATGACTTACAAGAGGGCTTGCCCCTATTTGCCCCCTTATTTGCCCCTTTCCGTGTCCAAGGGGGCAAGGGGGGCACACACCCTTTAGGGTGTGCCCCTTTGCCCCCCTATTTGCCCATGCCTAAATTGATCCCGTTTCGGGGTGCTTTTTATCCGTGCGGTGTCCCACTTGAGAGATGAAATCCGCGTTTAGTTAGTAGGAGGTGAAGAGATGCCAATCAAAGATTTACTCAAGAGCAAAGATGATCCCTTTCGCAATGCCGGTCCAATGGACTTGAGCCAGTGGCGGAGAATACCAGGGCTCTACCGTCGGTGGGAGTTTGCCCAGCTCGTGAACGATCACGACTCAATCAGCTTCGAGCTCGCTGGTGAGACAAAGGACGGCACCGAGCTTTGGGCGCTCTATCGATTCGAGCCATTGAAAGAATTGTGAGCACCGCTGGCGTTGATGGTGCGAAGTGTGCGATGCTGGTGCCGTCGGAGTTCGCCGACCGGTCAACGTCAACTCTTTAATCGCATCAAATTACTGGTGGCGTTGACCACGGCGGATCTCAAAGGCAGGATTGAGCATAAGGGGGAGCTATGCTCGGAGGGGTGAAGAAAAAGCCGTGGCTCGTGCTCGAGTACCGACCAGGGCCAGGTCATCACTGGCGCACAGTGTCGGCGCTGCATGATAGTCTCGAAGATGCTTATGACTCTCTGCGTCAATTATGGGGACCGAGGACTGAGGTTCAGATGTACATCCCTCAAGAGGTCGCGGCGCTCTATGACGCTTTCGATGTGGAGGCTGATTGATGGCGGTGAAGAATTGCAAAGCCAAGGGCACCAGGGCCGAGCACCGGTGCATGAAGCAGCTCGAGGCGCTTGGCTACCGATGCACAAGAGCCGCGGCGTCGCTCGGTGAGTGGGACATCATCGCGATCGGTGCCAGCGATACGAGGCTTGTTCAGGTGAAGTGCAATCGTCGGCCAGGCTCGGCGGAGATGGCGAGGCTCAGAGCCTTCCAGTGCGGTGAGCTAGTCAGCAAAGAGGTGTGGGTTTATAAAGACGGAAAACCGAGAGAGCCGATCGTGGAGGTGCTTTGATGGCTGAGAAAAAGAAGGGACCAGGTAGGAAGCACAAAGAGCTCACCGAAGAGATGGAGCGACGGTTTCTTGATGCCATCCGAGTCGGCTGCCCTATTAAGGATGCGTGCGGTTGTGCGGGCATCTCAGAGTCTCTTTTCTATGGTTGGATGGTTGAGGCAGACGAAGGCAAAACGAAGCGCTCAGGACGTTTGATGGAATTTAAACAGCGCATTAAAGAGGTTGAGGGCGAAGCAACTTCCAATTGGCTGGCGGTCATCGAGGAAGCAGCCCGAAACGGTACTTGGCAAGCAGCGGCTTGGAAGCTCGAGCGGCGTCGAGGTATGACGCAAACAGTCAAACAAGAACTCAGCGGCCCAGATGGTGGCCCAATTAAACAGGAAACAACTGATGCCCGTGAGCAGCTCTTGGCTCGATTGGCTAGCATCGCAGAGCGAAGCGAAGAGGACTGAGATTCTCGGTGAGCTTAGCGATGACGAGATCACGCTCTTGATGAGCGACTGGCGCTTTACCGCCAGGCCGGAGCAGCTCGCGCCAACTACCGCGTGGAGGACTTGGTTGCTCATGGCTGGTCGAGGTTTCGGCAAGACTCGATGCGGCTCCGAGTTTGTAATTGACGAAGTGCGTCAAGGCAGAGCCAAGCGCGTGGCGCTCGTTGGTCGTACCGCTGCCGACTGCCGTGACGTCATGGTTGAGGGTCAGAGCGGCATCTTGGCGTGCTCACCTGACGACTTCCGCCCAGAGTACGAGCCCAGCAAGCGGCGGCTCACTTGGCCCAATGGTGCGGTTGCTTCGACATACTCAGCCGACAAACCTGACCAGCTCCGAGGGCCACAACATGACCTTGCTTGGGCCGATGAGCTTGCAGCCTGGCAGCGATGGGATTCGTGGGACCAACTTCAATTTGGGATGCGACTCGGTGACAACCCCCGCACCATCGTCACCACTACACCGCGACCGCTCACCGCTCTCAAGCGTCTAGCCGATGCCGATGACACGCACGTGACGCGAGGGCGCACGAGCGACAATGTACACAACCTGGCGGAGTCGTTTATCACCGCAATACATGACCGCTACGCAGGCAGCACGCTCGGAAGACAAGAGCTCGAAGGTGAGCTCTTGAGCGAGTTGCCCGGTGCTCTTTTCGCACGTCGAGACATCGAAGAGAACCGGTGCAAAGATGCGCCAGCAATGCAACGCATCGTGGTCGCAATCGACCCCGCAACAACGAGCAAAGAGGGCAGTGATGAGAGTGGCATCGTGGTTGTGGGTATGGCTGGCCGTGACTTCTACGTACTGGCTGACCTTAGCTTTAAGGGTACACCGGAGAAGGTCTGCCGCAGAGCCATCGAAGCCTACAACGACTTCAGAGCAGACCGAATCGTAGTCGAGGCAAACCAGGGCGGTGATACCTGGCGCACAATCATCGAAGGCATCAACCCGACGGTTGCGATTAAGAGCGTTCACGCATCGCGAGGTAAGCAAGCTCGAGCTGAGCCCGTCGGTGCCAGATACGAGCAAGCCCGCGTGCATCACGTCGGCATCTTTGAGCGACTTGAAGACCAGCTCTGCAACTACGTCCCATCGATGACACGAGAATCGCCCGACCGCCTAGACGCCTTGGTGTGGGCGGTGACTGAGCTTGATGAGTCCACAATGCCAATCATATCCATCAACCCGAGCGAGGGCAGCAGAGGCGCACAAGTATGGTTATGAGAACACCAGAGCCGAGCTTTAGAGGCACACGAGCAGGACCGGGAGCAAGGCAGGCTGAGGCACGCTCTAAGGCGATGGCTGGCCAAATCAAGGCAGTGCTTGACCGATACCTCAAAGAGCTCGTCGATGAAGAGGTGAGGCTTGTACGCGCGGTGGTCAAGAAGACCATCGAGAGCGCAGAGCAGCGAGCAATCAACGCGCTCATCGCAATACTTCAGACCGGCGGCTTGAGAGAAGTGCAAGACGCTGGGAACCGCTCGATGGGTGCCGGTCAGAAGTTCATCATACCACCGACCTTCCAAGAAGAGTTCTTGCGTGAGAAGACGGTGCTGGCGACTGGCTTGGTTGAGCAAGTGCGCGAAGAGTTCCAGCGCAATATGGGAAACCAAATCGGTCGGTGGATGACTGAAGAGCCCGGCATCACTGCCAGCGAGCTTGCGCGGCGCATCAGGTTCTCGACCTATCTCGATGACGCTGAGGTCTTGGCACCAGGGCAGAAGCCCACCAAGGTCGCTCTGCAACCGCTCGAGCGTGGGCCTGCGATTGTGCGCAACGTCTGGGGGCGCTCATCGCTCATCGCACGTACCGAGATGATGCAAGCGCAGAACCAAGGCAATCTCAAAGCGCTCGAAGCGAGTGGTGTTGAGTACATCGAGTGGTCATCATCGCTCACCGATGGTGGTCGTGGTCATCAAGAACTCAATCGAGACGTGAGACGCCTTGGCGATTATTTCACTTTGCCCGATGGCTCTCAGATGCGATGGCCAGGTGATAACAGCAGAGGCGCAGGCATCAAGCACATCGCCAATTGTCGGTGTACGATTAGAAGACCAAGCAGGGCGAGAATCCGCCAGCTTAAAGCAGAAGGGAAGTTGGTATGAGTGACGAGAACGAAAACGAGAATCCCATAGACATTTTTGAGCTCTATGGTCAGACCGGTCTCAAGTCGATGGGCGGTGAGATCACTGAGGAGTTTCTCAATGACCTCAAGAACCCCAAAGGGCGGCGGATGTTTCGCGAGATGGCTGAGAACGATGCCATCGTTGGCGCGTTCTTGTACGCTATCAAGACACTGGTGCGACAAGTCGATTGGACGGTTGAGCCAGGTGCCGACAACGATGAGGCGCGTGCGGTGGCTGAGTTCGTAGAGGGTGCGCTCTTTGAAGATCTTGATAGAACTTGGACTGACACAATCAGCGAGATTTTGAGCTTTCTAGTCTTTGGCTTCTCGGTACATGAAATCACCTACAAGCTTCGCAAAGGACCAAGGCACGAGTCGAAGCTCTACCGCTCCAAGTTCGATGACAACCGCATCGGCTTCCGTGGCTTCCCAATACGCTCACAAGAGTCAATTGAGAAATGGGACCTCGACCAAGATGACGGTGCGGTGCGCGGTGTCATCCAGGTCGCGCCACCTAACTACAACCGGCGCTATATCCCGGCAGACAAGTTTCTGCTCTTCAGAACCGAAGCGCACAAGAACAACCCCGAAGGTCGCTCAGTGCTTCGTAACGCCTACATCTCGTATTACTACAAGAAGAAGATCGCCACCTACGAAGCCATCGGCGTGAGCCGTGACCTTGCGGGCTTGCCTTGCATGGAGGTTCCGCTTCAGATGCTCTCGAGCAATGCAAGTGCCGCAGAGAAGAGCGTGCTGGCATCGATGAAGGATATGATTCAACGTGTTGGCCGTGATGAGTACGAAGGTCTTGTGATCCCTTCTGAGACGCTCAGCGATGGCACACCGTCAGGCTTCAGGCTCAAGCTCTTGAGTGCTGGTGGTCGGCGTCCCATCGATGTCAACGAAATCATCAAGCGCTATGAGTCGCGCATCTTAATCTCAGTCATGGCGGAGTTCCTAATCACCGGGCTCGATGGTCATGGCTCTTACTCGCTGGTAAGCAACAAGACCTCGCTCTTCGCTCAGTCACTTGGAACCTACCTCGACTCAATTGCGTCTCAATTCAACGCGCACGCAATACCGCAGCTCTTGGAGCTAAACGGTATCCCTTACGAGTTCGCACCTACTCTCAGATATGAAGACGTTGAGCTTCCAGAGCTGAGCGAGTTCGCAAGCGGCATCGCGTCTCTCGTCGGTGCTGGTGTTGTCACGCCAGACGATGCACTTGAAGATCACGCACGAGAGTTCGCAGGCTTGCCACCAGTTGAGCGCGAGACTGCTCGAGTGCAAGAGGCACCAGAGGGCGAAGGCATGGAAGACCTAGAGGGGCTTTACGGGCAAGGGGGAGACGATGGCAACGATTAAGATTGAGGCACCGGAAGGGTATCACTGGATGGATACCGCTGGCGGTCCTGCTCTGATGGTCGGTGACTATACACCGCACGAGGGCGCTTCGGCTGAGTACGAGTTTGAGGTTGTCGAGTCACACGATGGTCTTGAGCTAGTTGAGAAGCCAGGACCAGGCAAGCATTCAGCAGCATGGGACGCCATCTATGAGGCCATCTTGGAGCGCACTGGCAACAAGCAGCTTGCAGCGGCAACCGCCACCGCTCGCGTTGGCAAGCAGAAAGACGATCCCAGCACGCCAGCAAAGCCCAGCGAGCGGCGCACGGGCTCAACTCGTAACCCCGAGGGCTCTGCCGGTGGGTCTCGCGGTGGTATTGAGCTCAGTGACGCCAACATCAAAGCACTCGAAAACCTACGCGATGAGCACAATGAGCGCTACACCGCTGAAGGTAAGCAAGCAGACCTTGGGCAGCTCAAGGCGGTCTTTCGTCGTGGTGCTGGTGCCTTCTCGGTGAGTCATCGCCCAAGCGTTGGCAGCCGTGACCAGTGGGCTCTTGGGCGCGTCAAGGCGTTCTTGGAGCTACTAGGCACCGGCAAGCCTAAGAGTGCCAAGTACACCGGTGACAACGACCTACTACCCGCTGAGCATCCACGTTCGAGCAAGACCGAGAAGCGCTTGCTCTTCGTCGTGAGCACGCCGTCAGGGCTCGATGTTGCCCGAGGCAGGCACTTGTGCGGCCCAAGCGGTGAACGCTTCGCCAAGAGCTATCTGGAGCCCGTAGGGCTTAAGCGTGAGCAGGTTGATGTCATCGACCTCGGTGAGCTTGGTGATCACCAAGACGACGAGCCGCTTGCAGTCATCGCGCTCGGCACCGCAGCCCGTGAGGTCTTGGGCAAAGCCGCAGACCTATCGCTGCCTCACCCAGCAGCCATCAGGAAAGCGCAGCACGCCGAGGCTCTTGAGCGTCGCATCAGTGACCTCGATGAGCTGATTGAAAAGGTTGAGACGAGCTTCTTGCCACCGAAGGGAGTGCAAGAGGCAGCCCGTCGAGGTCTCGAGCTAAGACGTGAGCATCGCAGGGGCGGCACTGCCGTCGGTGTTGCTCGAGCTCGTGACCTGGCCAACGGTCGGCGGGTCTCTATCAGTACGATTAAGCGGATGGTCAATTACTTCGTGAGGCATCAGAAAGACATGACGGTGCCAAAGAATCGAGACCGCAGCGCACCGGGCTATCCTGGCGCGGGTCGCATTGCTTGGCTTCTTTGGGGTGGCGACTCTGGCCAGCAGTGGGCCAACACCATCAACGAGCGCTATGAGCGCGAGCGTGAGCGCGAGAAGGCAAGCAAGCGAGTCGGCATCTACAAAGCCGATGAATCCAAGCGCATCGTGTACGGTGTTGTCTTGGACCCCTATATCATCGATGCCCATGACGACTATCTGAGCCCGGCAGTCATTGAAGAGACCGCGCACGACTTCTTGAGCGAGTCGCGGGTGGTAGGTCTCGACCATAATGGTGCAGCCGATGGTGCGAAGGTTGTAGAGTCTTGGATTCAGCCTTACCCGTCACCGGAGGACTACAAAGCAGCTATCGAGGGCAAACCACACAAAGCCTATGCTCAGAGCTTCGGTGATGACGTGGTGCGCTCTGGCTCTTGGGTGCTTGGCGTGAAGCTGACCCCTGAGCTCTGGAGTCGTGTGCAGTCGGGTGAGCTGAATGGCTTCTCAATCGGCGGCTATGGTCAGCGTGAAGACATGGCAGAAGGTGAGATGCCCGAGGTTGAATTTATCGCGCAGGGTTGACCGGGCATAGTGCTCTGATACGATACGAATAGCGGTCGAGCAGACCGCGCACCAGCCGAGTAGGCAATCAATCAACAACAAGTCGAGGTGAGACGATGGCAAAGAAGCGCCGCGTCACATCGCTCAAAGACGTTAGGACCCATGAGGTCTCACTCGTCGAGAGCGGTGCCAATCTAAAACGCCGGTTTCCGATTATGAAAGCGGCACGAGGTAACACGATGAAGATGGAAAACATTCTTGTCGAAGTGCTGAAGGCCGAAGGACGGTCGGAAGCAATCGCAAAGCTAGAAGAAGACATGGAGAAAATGGAACTGCCAGAGGACGCCAAGGCGGCAATCTCGGCAGCTATGAAGCTCCTAGAGTCTTTCTCTGACATGATGCCGGTGAGTGACGCGTTGCAAGCGCTTCGCACTGCTAACGGTGAAAAGGTCGAGGTCGAAATCGAAGCGTCTGAAGAAGAAGAAGCTGAGAAAGCTGAGCATGAAGACGAAGAGATGAAGAAAGAAGACGAAGAAGAAGAGCTCAAGAAGTCACTTGGTGAACTTCCTGACGCGGCACGAGCAGCCGTTGAAGCTCTTTGGAAGTCCAATCGGGAGCTGGTCGAGAAGAGCCAGAAGCTCGAGAGTGAACTAGGGCAAGAACTAGCCAAGCGTGAGCGCAGTGAGTTCATTGCTAAGAGTGAGAAGTCACTCTGTAACATCCCAGGTCACTCGCTCGAAGAGGTCTGTGATCTCGTGCTTGAAGCTAAGGCACGCGATGAAGACTTTGGTGCTCGTATCGAGAAAGCTCTCACCGCTGCATCCAATGGGATGAAGGGCGGCGCGACACTGGTTGAGGCTGGCAGCAATGCACCAGTTGAAGCACCAAGTGACGCTTGGGAGCGCATCCAGCAACTCGCAAATGAGGAAGTCCAAAAGTCAGGCGGCTCTATGGCTTCAGCAATTGCGAAAACAATTCAAACCAACCCAGCGCTTTACGCCGAGTACTCGGCAAAGCGTAACTCATAAGGAGAAAAAGCGATGGCTTACGAATTACCAGGGCACATCATCACTCTAGAAGCGGCGGCTGATCTTTCAAGCCTTCAGTACCGCTTTGTAGTTATCTCAAGCGGTAAGGCAGCAGCGGGCGGTGCAAACATGCAACCGATCGGCGTGCTCCAGAACGCACCAACAGCAGGACAAGCGGCTTCCATCATGGTTTCCGGCGTCTCTAAGGTCAAAGCCAATGCGGCAATTGCATCAGGCGCAGCCATCGGTGCAGTTGACTCTGACGGTCGTGCATCATCAACCATCGCGGCTGATGAGTATGTTTGCGGTCAAGCAATCGAGGCGGCTGGCGCTCAAGATGAGATCGTTAGCTGCTACATCGATTGTGGCAAGCCTGTCCTTAACACTTAATTGACTATCAAAAGGAGATAAAACGATGCCTTTACTTACTTCACAGGTTCACGTTGATGAAGCGTTGAGCAACATCTCAGTAGCCTATGCCCAAGAGCAGACACGCTTTATCGCTGATAAGGTGTTCCCATCAATCCCAAGTCCCAAATTGACCGACAAGTACTTTGTCTTTGACAAGGGCAACTACCTCCGCTCAATCGCTGACTTGCGTGCGACCGGTTCTGAGACCGTTGGTGCCAACTACACTCTCTCAACTGACACTTTCAGTTGCGACCAGTACGGCGTCCATATGGACCTCGATGACTACGTTGTTGGTAATGCTGATGCAGCGCTCAACATCGAAGTCTCAACCACTCAGTACATCACTGAGCAGTTGCTTCTGAAGCGTGAGCAAGTCTTTGCTGGTGCTGCATTCACAACTGGCTTGTGGACCGGTTCAACAACTGGCAGTGACATCACACCTAGCACCAAGTGGGACGCAGCAAACGCGACCCCAATTGATGACATTAGAACTCAGATTGACTCTGTAGAGAGCAAGACCGGGCGACGTCCTAACGTTCTCGTGCTTTCTAAGGACACCTATACAGCACTTGCAAATGCTGACGACCTCTTGCAGCGCGTCAAGTATACCCAAACCGGTATGCTTACGACTGACTTGATGGCGAGCTTGTTTGGTGTTGCTCGTGTCCACGTTCCTGGCGCAATCGTTAACAGCGCAGTGCAAGGTGCGACTGATTCACTGGATTTCGTGTTTGGAGACGCTAAGGCGGCTCTTTACTACGTGCCAGATGCACCAGGTCTTATGACCCCAAGTGCGGGCTACATGTTCAACTTCACCGGTGTTGAGGGTGGCAATGCTTCAGGGCTTCGCGTTCTCAACTACCGCATTGATCACAAGCACAGCCAGCGTATTGAAGCGCTCGCGGCTTTCGACTTTAAAGTCGTAAGCACCGAGCTAGGCGCTTTCTTTACGAGTTGCTTGACTTAATGATCTTTGCAGCCAAACGGCTGAAACTTGAAGGGGGCGAGGTTCAACCATGGACCCCGCTCCCTCAAGCGCGTGAGTGGCCCGCTTTCCGGCGTATGCTGGAAAACGGGACTCTCATTGATGTACCAGATGAGCTCTTGTCGCAGAGCATTAAGCGACGAGCTAAACCGAAGGGTGGCAAGCGGTGAGTTTTTCCTTTGATGAGAATCTGAGCACCGACCTCGACAAAGTACGGCTTCGCATCGGTGACACCGATAGCGAGGAGGTCTTGCTTTCTAATGAGACGATCACCGCCCTTCTAACAATTCGAAACGATGTTGTGCTCACGTCCATCGATTGCATCGAAGCAATCCTTGGCAAGTTCGCACGTGAGATCGACCGGCAAGCCTTGGGGCTTGGTGGTCCACGATCTCAAAAGACGACCCACTACCAAGCTCTACTCAAAGAGTTGCGTGCAGAGGCGGCGCGAGGCTCAACCGGCGTGTTCTTTGGTGGTGGGTCTATCGCTGGTAAAGAGTCAATCCGCAACAACTCAGACGCACCACTGGCACCATTTAGGCTCGACCAGTTCAAGAACAACGAGGACTGAGATGGCGGCTGACTTTGAGGCAAAGATGGACACGAGCAGCATTGAGGCTTTCGCTCGTGGCTTCGTTGAGAAGTACGGTGCAGGCGTCACCAATGCTCTTATCGAATCGTCTCAGGTCATGGTGCGCCAGCTCCAAGACAGCACTGGCCGGTTACTTGAGAAAGGACCGCACACCGGTCGCTTGAGAGGCTCTTGGAAAGCTGGCGGTGTCTACTTTGCTGACTCTGATGAGGCTTCGGTTGATGTCTTCAGTGGTTTACCTTACGCGCTAATCCATGATCGCGGCGGTGTTATTAAGCCAACGAGAGCCAAAGCCCTCGCAATCCCAAATCATGATAACACCGACTTCTTTGGCGGCAGCAATCGAGACTTTCCAAGCCCTCGAGACTTGCCAGCAGATAAGAATCGACTGTTGTGGCTCGACAAGAAGACCGGCACACTCAAAGACGACAAGGGCCAGGTCGCCTACTTCTTGCGTCGAAGCGTTCGGATGCCTCCAAAGTATTACATTGGCGCAGCAGTCAAGGCAGCATTGCCTGAGATTCATGAGATCTTTGACGGTCTGGTTGAGGACGCCATCGAGGAAGGTGCCGAATAATGGCAACACCAGCTCGCAAGCTCATCTTGAGCAATCTTCAAACGACCTTCGAGAGCATCACCGTCGCCAATGGGTACAAGACCACGGTGGTCAAAGTGCAAGCGCTCGCTCGCGGCTATGCTGACGTCAAGACTGGTGAGCGTCCCTTTATCGGCTACGTACCACAAGCTGAGCAGGTCGAGTATCAGCCCTTCAACCGCATCCGATGCACGCTCAACGTCAGCGTCATCGGTCACGTCAGCGGCAACAGTCAGAGCGACCGAAGCACCAAGCTCAACGATCTCATCGATGATTTGATTGCGGCGCTCAACACTGACCCCACACGCGGTACCAACGCAATCAATACCAAGCTCGTGCAGTTCGAGACTGATGAGGGTGACCCCGATGCGCGGGGTGATGGCTCGGTCTTGGCACAGGTTCAAATTCAATACGAACGCTCGGTAAGCTCGAGCTAAGGAGGACACAATGGGAGTCTCACAATTACATGCGCTCGGGCGCAATCGTAAGTTCTACGTTAACGAGGAAACCACCTACATCGACAGCGAAAACGTCGCCACCGATTTCGTCAAGCCAGCGGGTACCGATGCGGCGGTGATTCTCAATGCGAGCTTCACACCAGCACAAGAGCGCAAGGTGCGCGATGATGCGCGTGCGAGTCGCTCAGTACTGGAGCAAATCACCGGCAAGAAGTCGGCAACGTGGTCGGTTGAGTCTTACGTGCTGCCAAGCGGGACCGCTGGCACCGCACCCGATCTTGGTCCTCTCTTCAAGGGGGCAATGGGCACCGAGACCGTCAGTGGTGGCACTCGCGTCACCTACTCGCTCAATACCAACCAAGACCTTGGCAGCTTCAGCCTGACGCAGTTCTTCAATGAGACCTTCATGGAGACTCTCACCGGTTGCTACGTCAAC
>Ga0208427_1000315_pt1 | contig 20736 bp, 20 predicted proteins | sample DEB08_DNA_FD_184532 | JGI IMG/M metagenome (GOLD analysis project Ga0208427, IMG submission 184532) | Aqueous microbial communities from the Delaware River and Bay under freshwater to marine salinity gradient to study organic matter... | ecosystem: Environmental > Aquatic > Marine > Coastal ...
AAGCTGTTTAAAAGCCGCACCAGTCCCGCTTCCAAGATCTAAAACCTTTGTGCCAGTTATTTGATTACTAGCTTTGTTTCTCCAAGATTTATCAAACCCAAGAGTTATGACAGAATTAATTAAGTCGTAAAACTTGTATATGTTTGAAAAGTTAGCTTTTTCTGCCAATTAGAGAATGTATGCCACTGCTAGCAAAATACCTGTTAGGAAATGAATTCCTATAGTTGACACATTTACCAATAGAAGTTCGTAAGGAACTTTTTGACGATCAGCCCCAGGATTATTCCACTTAATCATCCATTCATCTGCCATCTTAAAAGCTTTCCAAACAAGCGCTAGAGGGAGTAACGCCATGAAAGCATAAACTGTACCGTAATCTGTGAAAAAACTTATACCACCTACAAATGCAACTGCAACAAATGCTTCAATCATGAATTGCTTATACAATTTCATTGGTTTTTCAAGCTTCATCCACTCACCTTGTTCTGCAGTTCTCACAACCCAAGTATTTTTACCTACTGCAGCATCTGAAGGAGCATCTTGAAACTGATTAATCCAAACAATGAGCATTACAAGAATTGCTATTGGAACAGATGCAATCAATGCTTCAATCCAATTCCATTTTGAAATTACATTATTATGAATTGACGCTGTCAATACGTAATGTGCGCCCACTACCATGACTGGACCAAATCCAAGTGCAATTGCGATTTCTCCAAGTCCTTTATAGCCAAGTCGTACAGGATCGCCGGTATAACCCAGTGCTAAAAATGTTCCAATTATACCCGTCCATAAGATTGGAGTATTACCAAAAAATTCTCCACTAACTTGTTGATTTAAGTGAAGACCAATGGCAACAGTTCCAACAATGCTAACTAATGCAGTTATAAGAACTTGTCCAGGTGTCATTAAGCCAACTTGTATAACCCTACTACCACCATTAAATGGACTTGCCACCTTATTTATCTCGTCGGCGTTTGATGTGTGATCGAAATAATCATTTGATGAGTTTGTAGCAATTTGAGCTAGTGATGCTCCACCAAGAACAAGCCAAAACATTCTCCATGACCAACTTGAATCTAAACCAGCTTCTTTTAAATCGTTCCATGCAACTGCTGCACCAATAAAAATTGGGACAAAAGTAGCTGTTAAGAATGGTGCACGAATAGTTCTTAACCAAAGTCCAATTCTTTTTAGTCCAAGCTTAAAAGCCATTTTTACTGCAGATGTCTTGTTGGCAGGATATGTCTTCCACTCAAACTTTTCTTCTTGATAAAAGTTCACATATTTAATAGTTGTTGGTTTAATCCTGTAATAACCGACAACATCATTTTTGATTAAAAACTCATCTTCCATGAACTCTTTGAAAGCTTTGGTTGTATTTAAGACTAATTCGTAAGCTCTTTTCTTTTCATCTTCATCTTTGATTTTATAGCACTCTCCATCAATTTGTAATCCTTCGATTCCTTCTTGACCTTTTGGCCAGATTACAACGTGGACTCTGGGGTTTAATCTTATTTGCTCAGCTTTGCGGGTAGGGTGAAAGGTAAAGAAAACTAAATCTTCTCCATCCCTACTAAAAAATACTGAGGCTCCAGAAGAGTTTCCTCCTACACTTGTAGCAATAAACATTCGATCAGCTTGATCTAAAACATTCTCAATTTTTTTATCTAAGACATCATTCATATCGACTACGATAATACGCTTGTGAAATAATGCACAAAGTATTTGGTTCGTTATTTTAAATTTTTTACCCAGTTATCATAGGAAAACATGTTTAAAGTCTTTAAAACACCAGAATTTAGAAAAGCAATATCTTTTTTTGTAGAAGGTATAAAAGAAAATAAAAAAAGCTTTTACATTTCCAATATTTCAGCTCTTCTTTGGTGTTTTTTAGTAATTATTCAACCATATTTAATCAAAAGAATTATTGACGATGGTATTGTTGCTGAAAATCAAAGAGCTGTAATTTTATTTGTTTCTTTTATGATTATCGCAGGATATACAAGAGCAATTTCAATTGGTACAAGAAGATACTTCAGTATGGATGTTTCTTTTAAAGTAGAAGCTGGAATTAGGAATCGAATTTTTACACATATGCAAAAACTTGCATTTAATTACCACGATAAAGTACCAACAGGTGATTTAATGGCAAGAGCCTCAAGTGATGCATCACAAGTAAGGCTAGCTTTTGCTATTGCACCACTCGCATTCGCTAACATATTTCTACTTCTTATTTTAAGTGTGACATTATTAAGCTTGAACCTTCCACTTGGGGGCATAGTACTGCTATCTATTCCAGCTGTTTTGTGGTTAGCTTCTAACTTTTCTTCCAAAGCAATGGGCGTTTCTTTGAGAGTAAAAGAAGCAGAAGCAAATATGACAACTGAAGTTGAAGAACAGTTGGGAGGAATCAGGGTTGTAAAAGCATTTGGGAATGAAGAACAAGCTTCTAATAGAGTAGAAGGTGCGGTCCAAAAAATTTATGACACTTCACTCGGTTACCTTAAGTTGAGAACAAGGTTTGTTCCTTTATTTGAATTGATACCAATGGTCATAACACTTGCAGTGTTGCTTTTAGGTGGATATTTAACCATTAATAATTTTCTCTCTCTAGGTGAATTTATTGCTTTTACACAATATGTTTTCTTGTTAATTTGGCCTCTTAGAATTACAGCTTGGTTTTTATCCGAAATACCTTCAAGTGTTGCAGCTGGAAATAGAATTCTTGAGCTACTTAATGAAACACCAACAATTACAGATGATGAATCCCCTAACGAGTTACCTGAAGATGGAGATGGTTCATTGAAGTTCTCAAAAGTAAATTTTAAGTACGGAAATGAGAAAATATTTGATGACCTTACTCTAGAAATTCAGGGAAAAAAGACTGTAGCAATAGTAGGTTCTACAGGTTCTGGAAAATCTACACTCGCATATCTACTTCCAAGATTGTATGAAATTGAGTCCGGCTCTATCGAAATTGATGGAGTAAATATCAAGAACTTAAGACTGAGTGATTTAAGAAGTAATGTAAGCCTTGCTTTTGAAGAAAGTTTTTTATTTTCTAACACTGCAAGAGAAAACATCTCGCTTGGGTTAGAAGATGCATCACAAGAAGATATAGAAGATGCAGCACTTATTGCTAGAGCGCATGATTTTATCTCACAACTTCCAGAATCTTATGAAACAAAGGTAGGGGAAAGAGGTTACGGCTTGTCTGGAGGTCAGAGGCAAAGGATTGCATTAGCTCGAGCTATTTTAAGAAAGCCACGTGTACTTATTCTTGACGATGCCCTTTCAGCTGTAGATGCTAGTACAGAGGAAGAGATTCGAAACGAATTAAATCAAGTAATGTCAAATATGACGACTTTAATAATAACAAATAGAGTCCCAACTATAGAGCTGTGTGATGAAGTGGTGTTTCTCGAAAATGGAAAAGTCAAAGCACAAGGAAAACATCAAGAGCTTATGGAGTCAGTAGATACGTACAAATCTTTGTTTCTAGAAAATGAAAATTCGGAGATATAGATATGAAAGAGAACACCTTCATAAGATCATTTAAACTAGTACCAGAAGTTCATAGACCCTTCTTCTTTGCTTCAATGATTGCAATGGTTGGAACTGGTGTGCGTATGATTGGTCCACAGTTAATATCCAGAGGAATTGACAATGGTGTAATGCAGTATGACTATCAGTACTTACTAATTCAGTGCCTCTTTTATTTCTTAACACTTGTTGTTTTGTATTTTCTGACAAGTAAGGCACTTCTTTCTATTGGTCTTGTTGGTGAATCTTATGTAAAAAGCATAAGAGAAAAATTATTTAGACATATGTCATCTTTAGACATTAATTATTTTGAAAAAAATAAAACAGGAGTACTGGTAGCAAGAATGACTTCTGACATGCAAAGCTTGAATGAATTTGCAAGGGAAGGAGCTAGTAGTATTTTGACTTCTTTACTCACTATATTTGGTGCTACCATTGCTGTATTTTTGGTAGACGTACAGCTTTCGTTATTATCATTTCTGATTCTTCCGTTACTTGGAATTGCAACCAAAATATTTAGAAACCACGCCGATAAAACATATTGGTCAGTGAGGGAATGGATAGGACAAGTCTTATCATCTCTACAAGAGGGAATATCAGGCGTAAGGATTATTCAAGCTTACGCAGATGAATCCAAGCAATTAAAAAGATTTAAAGAAGTTAATAATGAGCACCTAAAAGCAAACATGCAGTCAGCCAAAAACATTGCAATATACTTTCCTTTTTTGGAGATTACAAGAGTCACCTCAATTGCGGTAGTTATTTGGTTTGCAGCTGCAAGAATAGAACAGGGTACATTAACAGTTGGTGAACTGGTTGCATTACTGTTTTATCTAAATTATTTTTTTGATCCTCTAATTCAACTTTCTTTTAACTATGATCTTTTAAGGTCTGCAGGGTCTTCAATGAAGAAAGTTTTTTCAATTTTAGACGAAGAACCTGTATTAAGTAAAACAGGAACGCTTTCGCCAGAAGTAGATTCAAATAATGTAATTAAATTTGAAAATGTTGAATTTTCATATGGTAGAGAAACTGTACTTCACGATGTTTCTTTCTCAATCGATAGAGGAGAAAAAATCGCTATTGTTGGAGAAACCGGTGCTGGAAAAAGCACTATTGCTAAATTAATTTTAAGATTTTATCTCCCTAATAAAGGGGATGTAAAGTTTTATGGCGAATCTTCAAAAGACATATCACAAAAATGGGCAAGGAAAAATATTGCATACGTTCCACAGGAAAGCTTTCTATTTAGAGGCTCAATCAGAGATAATTTAATATACTCTAATCCTGAAAAAATAGATTTAAAAAGTGAGCTAGAAAATATTGGTTTGATCGACTGGTTTGAAAGATATGAAAATGGACTAGAACAAGATGTAGGGGAAAGAGGAGCAAATGTTTCGGCAGGAGAGAGACAATTTATCGCTTTACTCAGAGCAGTACTTGCTAAAAGACAAATTATTGTGTTCGATGAGGCTACAGCTAACTTAGATATTGAATCTGAAAGCTCCATTCTTGACGCAACTGATACATTGCTTGATTATCAAACATCTGTTGTTATTGCTCATAGACTAGAAACTATTTTAAATGCAGAAAAGATACTTGTAATGAGTGAAGGCAAATTAGTTGGTTTTGATAATCATGAAACTTTACTTGTAAATAATGAAACTTATCAACAACTATTTTCAGCTTGGAATTTAGTTAATTAACTTCTTTTTTTATTCTATTTTTAGCTATTTCGATGTACTCTTCTTCAATTTCATAACCAACAAAATTTCGCTCCAATAATTTTGCTGCTATAGCAGTTGTTCCACTTCCTAGAAAAGGATCAAGAATTAAATCTTTTTTGTATGTATAAAGATTTATGAATTTTTGTGGCAGTTCTATTGGAAATGGAGCAGGATGGCCTATTTTTTTTGCTCTTGCTGGATTTATATTCCATATAGAAAGTGTGGATTCCATAAACTCTTCTTTTTCAAGAGAAGATTCACCTTGAGTAGATTTTTTAAGTGAATCTTTTGAAAATACTAAACAATACTCGTGAATATCTCTAATAACTGGGTTGGATGCCGATAGCCAGCTACCCCAGGCAAAATTAGCATTAGCTCCTTTGGACTTTTGCCATATGATTTCACCACGCATAATAAAACCAGTCTCAATTAAAAGCTCTGTGAAGTATTTTGAAAAAGGAATATAAGGTTTCCTGCCTAAATTAGCAACATTTACAACAAGTCTCCCCCCGGATTCAGTGACTCTATATGTTTCTTTAAAAATATTTTCCATCATTGACCAGTACTCATCATCAGTTAAATCTAGGTCGCTATCCTTACCAATGTTGTAAGGAGGGGATGTGACTGTGAGGCTAATAGAATTATTTTCGAGTTCCTCCATATTTTCAGAGCTTTTGTGAAAAATTTCATCTACTATTTTTGATTTATTGTTTGCGTCTGTCAATTCTTTTAATTCTGTTTTATCTTGGAAGTTAGAAACAAATGCTTTTCGAGCTCCGGAACCAGATTTAAAAAATGAATTTTTCTTCATAAGAGAATTTTACAACTTTACAATCTAGTAATCTAAGTTCAAAGTTTTTTAGGATAAATCGATAAATTTATCACTTACTTGATCTATTTCTTCTAATTCCAAAACAGTTTCTTCATAATTTGAATTTTTGTTACAAAAAATATAAGTTAAGTTATCTAATTCTGTGATTTCATCAGATTCTTTCTGATTAGATATCCATAAAATTCTTTTTAATGATGATTGTTTAATTGACTTAATAAATACATCTCTTAAAGATTCCTCAGATCCTTCATAAAATATTCCACAAAATGCTCCCTCAGAAGCTGTAAATATATGTGAGTCATCGAAAATATCACCTATTGCTTTTTTACCAGGTAATTTTTTTATAAACTCTTTTTCAATTTTGTCGGATATAAAAACTCTTAAATCTTGATTCTGATCTTTTAGACGATTCAATAAATTTATGTGTTCTTCAGTATTTGGATTTATAAAAATTGCTGGCATATAAAAAATAATAACTACTTAGGGGAATAAATTAAATCAATACTTTTTATGATTGAACCAGTACATTATTACAATATAAGTATGGCAAATGTTGATATCGATTTAGGAAAGTACTCGCTTGGGTGGTCTGACCCTGAGAAAAATGTTTTTAAACCTGAAAAAGGTCTTAATGAAGACATCATTAGAAAGATGTCAGAAATTAAAGAAGAACCAGAATGGATGCTTGATTTTAGATTGAAAGCATACAAAAGGTTTTTAGATAAGCCAATGCCTGACTGGGTTGCTAAAGAAAAATTAGACTCATTAGATTTTGATGATATATATTACTATATAAAGCCAACTGAGGGACAAGCTGACTCTTGGGATATGGTACCTGATGAAATTAAAGAAACTTATGAAAAGCTTGGTATCCCTGAAGCCGAAAGAAGTTATTTAGCTGGAGTGACAGCACAATATGAAAGTGAAGTCGTTTATCACAGAAATAGAGAAGATCTTGAAAAACTAGGAGTTATTTTTTGTGACATGGACACTGCTGTAAGAGAGTACCCAGAGCTTGTGCAGGAATATTTTGGAACAATAATTCCTCCAGGTGACAATAAATTTGCTGCACTTAACTCAGCAGTTTGGTCAGGAGGATCATTTATATATGTACCAAAAGGGGTACACATTGAAGATCCTCTTCAAGCCTATTTCAGAATTAATGCTGAAAACATGGGTCAGTTTGAAAGAACACTAATAATTGTAGATGAAGGGGCTTCTGTGCATTATATAGAAGGATGTTCTGCTCCTGTGTACACTACGGATTCTTTACATTCAGCTGTTGTTGAAATTGTTGTAAAACCCTCTGGAAAATGTAGGTATACAACTATTCAAAACTGGTCAAATGATGTTTTTAACTTAGTAACTAAAAGAGCTCAAGCATTTGCAAATGCAACAATGGAATGGATAGATGCCAACATTGGCTCTTCGTTAACAGTGAAGTATCCTTCAGTTTATTTAATGGAGCCCGGTGCTCATGGAGAAGTATTGTCTGTAGCGTTTGCTAACTCTGGACAACACCAAGATACTGGAGCCAAGATGGTTCACTTAGCACCAGATACAACTTCACTTATTACATCAAAATCAATTTCAAAAGGCGGAGGAAGAGGTGCTTACAGAGGCTTGGTAAAAGTTGAAGATGGTTCTAAAACCGCTAAAAGTTTTGTAAGATGTGATGCCTTAATATTAGATGATAAATCTAGGTCTGACACATATCCTTATATGGAGATAGAAGAATCTACTGCAGAGATTGGTCATGAGGCTACTGTCTCAAAAGTTGGTGAAGATCAGTTATTTTATTTAATGAGTAGAGGTCTCTCCGAAGCTGAGGCAACTTCAATGGTAGTTGCCGGATTTGTTGAAGAGTTTACAAAAACCTTGCCGATGGAATACGCTATGGAATTCAATAAACTTATAGAACTTAATATGATTGAAGCTGGCGCAATAGGTTAAGGTTTTATAAAAATTGAATAATAAAGTGTTTTCAAAGAAATTAACTTCAGATTCTTATGAGTCGTTAAAAGAAATATCAAAAAAAGATGAAGACTGGAAATATACAAATATATCTGAATCAATAAATGATTTTAAAGTTGAAGAAGAAAATAATGATTTAATTGAAAATGATGATTTTGACATAATCTTTAATTCAAAAAATTTTCATTGTAAAGACAGTGATTCATTTAGTGTTTCTCATTTAAATGACATCTCTCAGCCATTGATTACTGAATACTCTCTAAGACCTGTTGATAGATTTTTGGCTCAACAATATCAGAAGTGCAGTGGTGGAATAATCATTGATTTTAAAGAAAATAATCTAGAATTTGTCAAACTTAATTTACAAAATTCAGGTTTATCAATTCCCTATATAGGAATAAATGTTGAAAAAAATGTTACTGCAAAATTATCTATAAAGCTTGGAGATTCTTTAAATGCAGATATCTATTCCATAATTGAAGTTTTATGTAACAACAATTCAAATTTGGAATTGATTATTGATACTGATACAAAAAAAGAGTTGGATATTATAAATTCAATATTTGCAAGAGTTGAAAAAGATGGGTTTTTTAATTTACATACTGTAAGTACAGGCGGTATATTTTCTAGAAATAGAATAGATGTTGATTTAATAGGAGACGGAGCTGGGTTCAATATAGACGGTGTTTATTTTGGAGAAAAAACTCAAATTCATGATAATAGAGTTTTTGTAAACCATATAGCAAAAAGAACAACATCAAATATGTTAACTAAGGGCGTTCTAGGAGACGAAAGTAGATCAGTATTTACAGGAACAATACATATCGCTGAAGGTGCTGTAAAAACAGAATCTCACCAAGAAAATAGAAATATACTAATATCAGAAAAAGCAAGTGCTCAATCAGTTCCTAATCTTGAAATTTTATGTGATGATGTTATTTGTGGACATGGATCATCTGTGGGGCCTATCGAGGAGAATTTATACCACTATGTTATGTCTCGAGGTATTGATAAAACCTCAGCGGAAAAATTATTAATCAAAGGATTTTTTAATGAAGTTATCAATGAAGATGGTTGGGAAACTATCTCTGATAAAGTTTCTAAAGAAATTATGCAAAAATATATAAATTTATTGGAAAGATCAAAGTGAGTATGAACACTATTAAGCTTTCAGAATTTGAAGATAGCCCTGTTGTAAAAATAGATATAAACGGGGTTGCTGTAGCAGTGTTCAAAGTAGATCAAGAATATTATGCTATTCAAAACATGTGCTCACATTCTGAAGCAGATCTATCAGATGGAGATATTTATGATTACAAAGTAGAGTGTCCTCTTCATGGTGCAGAGTTTGATTTGAAAACTGGTGAAGCATTAACTTTACCAGCTACAAAACCAGTTACTGTTTTTATAACTGAAATTGAAGGAGATTCTCTATTAGTTAAGGAAAATTTAAATGCTTAAAATTAGTAACTTATATGCAAAAATTGGTGATGTAAAAATTTTGAATGGTGTGGATTTAGAAATTGGTAAAGGTGAACTTCATGCTGTTATGGGGCCGAATGGTTCTGGTAAGTCCACATTATGCCATGTTTTAATGGGAAATCCAGATTTTGAGGCAAATGGTGAAGTAGCACTTAATGGTAATAAAATATTAGGGAAACCTCAGTTTGAAAGAGCAGAGGATGGAATATTCCAATCCTATCAATATCCTGTTGGTCTTCCTGGAGTTTCTTTAATGGAGTTTGCTGTGGCTTCAACAGAAGGATTGAGCAAAGAAGAAATAGTTTCTATTGCTAAGAAATTTAAGGTTGAAGAGTTTTTAGATAGAGAAGTTAATGTTGATTTGTCAGGTGGAGAAAAAAAACGTTCTGAACTCTTTCAGCTTGCATTAAAAAAACCAAAACTAGCTTTATTAGATGAAATTGATTCCGGTTTAGATATCGATGCAATTAAGACAGTAGCTAATTTAATTAATGAAAATAGAGATGATGAAACCTCTTATCTATTAGTTACACATTACTCAAGAATTTTAAGATATCTAGATGTTGATCGAGTTCATATTGTTGTTAAAGGGAATGTCGTAAAATCTGGATCTAAAGAACTTATTGAAGAAGTCGATTCTGGTGGATACACTCAGTATCAGGAATAGTAAATGACAGATCAATTTAGAACTGAAAAAGACTCAATGGGAGAGTTTCAAGTTCCAATAGATGCTAAATATGGAGCCTCTACCGCAAGAGCAGTAGATAATTTCCCCATATCAAATCTTAGATTTTCTAGGCCTTTTATTAAAGCTTTAGGTGAAATTAAAAAAGCTTGTGCAAAAGTAAATCGAAATAATGAATTATTAGATAAAAATTTTGCAGACTCTATTATTGATGCAGCACAACAGGTAATTGATGGTGATCATGATAAAGATTTTGTTGTGGATATATTTCAAACTGGTTCAGGAACCTCAACAAATATGAATGCTAATGAAATAATTTCAAAAATTGCTTCAGATAGTTCAAGTGAAAATATTCATCCAAATGACCACGTAAATATGAGCCAGTCATCAAATGATGTAATTCCAACAGCCACTAATGTTGCAGCTGTAACAGAAATCGTTCAAAATTTGATTCCTGCAGTTGAAAGTTTAATTCAATCGCTCGAAGATAAAGGCAAAAAATGGGAAAAAGTATACAAAAATGGAAGAACCCATTTAATGGATGCAACGCCTGTTTCTCTCGGACAAGAATTTAGCGGATATGCAGCACTTTTATCAGAGAGACTAGAAGATATTAAGTTTTCACTAATGAATGCCAGTAAATTGGCTATCGGTGGTACAGCAGTTGGTACAGGAATCAATGCACCAGATAACTTTGGTAAAGATGTAGCAAAAGAGATTTCAAAATCATTAGGTATTAATTTTGTTGAAGTAGAAAATCATTTTACTCGCCAGGGCTCTAGAGAAGAAGTTGTTCATTTGTCAGGATGCTTAAAAGCATTTGCTGTATCTATGTTTAAAATTGCAAATGATATTAGGTGGATGGGTAGTGGACCTGTCTCTGGACTAAATGAACTAATTATTCCTGAATTGCAGCCTGGCTCTTCAATAATGCCTGGCAAAGTTAATCCTGTAATACCTGAAATGGTTATGCAAGTTTCTGCACAAGTAATAGGAAATGACAATGCAATTACTTTTTCTTCATCAAATGGGAACTTTGAATTGAATACAATGTTACCTGTTATGGCGCACAATCTACTAGAAAGTATTGAGCTTTTGACTACTAGTACCAATGTATTTGAAAAAAAATTAATTCATGATTTAGAAGCAAATACAGAAAAGCTTGATGAAAACATTCAAAAAAATTCAATTTTAGTCACTGCTCTTGTTCCTGTAATTGGTTATGACAAATCTGCTGAAGTTGCTAAAGAAGCAATGTCACAAAACAAAACTATTAAAGAAGTTTTAATTGAAAAAAACTTAATCTCAAGTGAAGAAATTGATCAGCTTTTAAATATAGAAAAATTAATTTAATGATTCAAAATTTAGCGATTGCATCTGACCATGCTGGGTACAAACTTAAAAATTATATTGTTAACAATCTTAAAAGAGAAATTAATTTAAATGATTTCGGAACTAATAGTGAAGAGAGTTGCGACTTTCCAGACTTTGCAAAAAAAGCATGTGATTTTGTACTCAATAATGAATCCTCTAGAGGTTTATTGATTTGTGGGAGTGGTGTAGGAATGTCTATTGCTGCAAATAAATTTAGTGGAATAAGAGCAGCCAATGTTGTTGATGTAGAGACAGCTAAACAAAGTGTTGAACATAATAATATAAATGTTTTGTGCTTAGGTTCTAAAAATGTAAATGAAAAAAATGTTTTGGACATCATTGAAATATTTTTAGAAGCTAAATTTACTCAAAAAGAAAGGTACATAAGAAGGGTTAGTAAGTTAGAACAAAAAATTAATATGGCCTAAATTTTTTTTTGAATAATAATTGTATATGTCACTTTACGAAAAATAAAGTATCCTAAACCCCTGTGTTCATAGCCTTTTCTATTTTTAAATATTATTAATAGTTAACAATGAATCATTTTTAATTATTAGTTTATATAAATTTTGTATGAGATAAAACTAAGGGGTAGACTTTTTACAACTAGTTTCATCATTATTTAAACAATACTATTGCTACCCCTTAGTTTTATCTCAATTTTGTCTTCTTCATCAATTTCATTTAAAAATACTGATACATATTCATTTTGATTTGTAGGTATGTTTTTCCCAATAAAAGTTGGAGAAATTGGTAATTCTCTATGACCACGATCAACTAGACATAAAAGTGCTATCGTTTTTGGTCTTCCGGAATATATTACTGCTTCTATAGAGGCTCTGAGTGTTCTACCTGTATAAATTACATCATCAATCAAAATTACATCTCGATCTTTAGGTGATATGTCAAGAATACTTTTAACTATACTTTCATCTAAGTCGTCTCTGAATGGTAAGTAATTTACGCTACCAACATCATGTTTAAAGTTTTCACTTAATAAGTTCTTTGATATTCTTTGAGCTAAAATATCACCCCTTTTTGGAATGCCAATTAAATACGGATTTGGAGTATTTGATTCAATAATTTCTTTACTGAGGCGGAATAGAATTTTGTCTATTGTCATTTTTCCCTTTCAATGCTCGCAGACATTGTTTAAAGCTATTTTTATATTACCAAATATAATATCTAATTTTAATTATTTATCTATTTTCTCTAAAGAATGGAATACCAATATTTTTTGGTGCACCTGTTTTTCCACCCTTATAAATTGTTAATAAAACCAAAATTAATATTGTGATTATGTAAGGAGCAATTTTTACAATATAAGGATTTAATTCAAAACCATATGTTTGCAGTCTAGGTACTAATGCTTCAAGGAATCCAAAAAGTAAAGCACCTAAAGCTGTGCGATAGGGCTTCCATCCTCCAAAAATTACTAGAGCAAGTGCAATCCATCCTCTTCCCGCTGTCATATTGTCTGTCCAGTAGGGAACATAGCTTAATGTCAAGTAAACTCCTGATAACCCAGCAAATGCTCCACCTAAACATGTAGCTATAAATTGTGTTTTTGTAACGTTTAACCCCATTGAGTCTGCTGCTTTAGAATCTTCACCTACTGCTTCTAGTCTTCTTCCAAACATTGTATTTTTGAGGGTATACGAAACTACTATCATCAATAAAATTGCAACATAAAATATTATGTTTTGGCTTAAAAGCACCTGAAGTATATTTGATGGATCATCAATAGAAAACAAACTTTCTAGCTTTGTATCGAGTTTTTTTCCAACATAATTTTTCCCAATTAAAGATGAAAGAGCTAAACCAAGTATCGTCAAAATTAATCCAGATACTGTTTGGTCTTGTTTTAAAACAACGGTAACAACTGCGTGTATTGAAGCAAATACTGAAGACGAAAGAACCCCTACAATAACTGCTAAAAAAATATTGCTTGTATTAACAGCAGTCATGAACCCTGCAACTGCGCCAATTGATATCATTCCTTCAACACCAAGATTTAATATCCCAGATTTTTCAGTAATTAATTCTCCTAGTGCTGCAACAAATAATAATGTTGCAGCTTGAAGTGTTGCGTTCAGTAAACCAAGAAGCTGTATGTCAATCATCATCTACTCTTAATAATTTATAATTGAAAAAAAACTGAATTACTAAAGCTCCAAATAATGTTGATGCCTGAATGATATCAGCTATATAAGTACTCACACCAATAGTTTGAATTACTGTCCCACCGATAGACAGTGCTCCAAACAATGTGCCAACTAAAAATATCCCTATGGGCCTCATCCCGGTTATTGCTGCAACAATTATCGCTGTGTATCCAAATCCTTGTGAGATTCCTGTTGAGACCCTATGCGTCTGACTTAATAATTCTACTCCACCAGCTAAACCTGCAAAACCACCACCAATTAACATCGCAAAAAAAGCTTTTTGCTTTGCATTTATTCCAGCATAAATTGCAGTCATTTCTGATCCTCCAGCAATTCTCATTTCATATCCAAAAATTGATTTATTTTTTAGATAATGTGCTAGAGCTGTAAATATAATGCAAATTAAAAATCCATAGCTTAATTTTCCAAATATTGTTGGTAAATAGACTTCTTTTCCAACGTAAGCTGCTGCTGGAAAGTTTAGCGAATTAGGATCTTTCCAGGGACCATTTACTAAATAAATAGTCAATCCTATGACTATGTAATTTGTTAATAAGGTAGTAATAATTTCATTTACACCAAACAAAACTTTTGCAAGAGCTGGAATTAGAATACAAAAAGCCCCACCTATAAATGCTGATAGTAAAAGTACCAAAATAAATATTGTTGGATTTGAAAAATTTAAATTAATATAAAACAAATTCACAGCTATTGCACCCATAAAAATTTGGCCTTCAGCACCTATATTCCACAGTTTCAATGTATTAATTATTGCAATACCCAAACCTGCAAGAATTAATGGGGTGGCTTTATTTAGCGATGAACTTAAGCTGTTAATACTACCAATAGAAAGCTTAAACATTAAAGAGAAAGTGTCGATTGGATTTTTATCTTGTATTAATAAAATTATAGAGCCTATAACTAATGCAATTAAAAATCCAGCTAGAAAAGAGTAAAAGATCGATAGTTCATTGACAGCTTGACGTTTTGATAAACTATACTTATTCACTGATACCTGCCATTGCTAAGCCAATACTTTCAATATCTGATTCAGATGTGGAAAAAGACTTAATTACTTTACCCTCATAAATGACAAGTAGTTTATTACTTAATTTAAAAAGTTCATCAAGATCTTCTGAAATTAGAAAAATTGCCGATCCTCTATTTCTTTGAGTTATTAAAAGATTATGTATTGCTTCAACAGCATTTACATCAAGCCCTCTTGTTGGTTGTGATGCAATAATTACATCAGGGTTTCCAACAAGTTCTCTACCCATCAATAATTTCTGCATGTTACCTCCAGACAAGGTTGAAATTTCTGCTTTTGGATTTGGAGCTTTGATTGAAAATTGATTTACTAAATTTTCTAAATATTTTACAGTTTTATTTTTAGACAAATGTGGTCCAAGTTTTGTCTGAAAATAATCTCTAACTATTGAATTATCTAATACTGAAACTCCAGGAGCTAGTCCGACTCCAAGCCTATTTTCAGGAATATAAGACAAATTTAGTTTTTTTCTAGATTTAACACCTTTGTTTGAAACATCTTTGTTATTTATAATTATTTTTCCTTCAAAATTTTTTTCAATGCCTGCAATTATATTTGCTAATTCGACTTGTCCATTTCCAGATACTCCTGCTAGTCCTAAAATTTCACCACTTCTTATTTGAAAGTTAATATCATCTAACTTTTTGATATTATTTACTGAATCTTCGAAAATGAGACTTTTGACCTCTAATTTAACATCTCCAATATCATTATTTTTATTTATTTGAGATTTTTGAACTTCACCCATCATTAAATTAATGAGTTCGCTATCGCTAACTTCTTGAGTTAGTAAATCATTTGAAACCATTTTTCCATTTCTCAAAACTGAGACAATTTCTGTAAATTCACGTATTTCTTTTAATTTGTGTGTTATTAAAACTATTGTTTTCATATCCTCTTTTGAAAGTGTTAAGAGAGAGTTTTTAAGCTGAAGAGTTTCTTGAGGCGTCAGCACTGCGGTTGGTTCATCCAAAAGCATGATATTGCTGTTGTTAAAAATGAGTTTCATGATTTCAATTTTTTGCTTTTCCCCAACAGATAAGTTAGAAACTATTTCATTTTCTCTTATATTTAATGCAAAAATTTCAGAATATTTTTCATATGCAGTCTTGAAATCATCTTTATAAATATTTGATTTTGAAAGAGTTAAATTATCTTTAATACTGAAACTTTCAACTAACCTGAATTCCTGATGAACCATTCCAATTCCAAGTTTTGAAGCAAAATCTGGATTTGAAATTTTATATTTCTGACTTTTAATATATATAGATCCCTTTTCAGGATGATAAAGTCCTGAGAGAACGTTCATTAGCGATGATTTACCAGCACCATTTTCTCCTAATAATCCGTGAATTTTGCCCTCATAAAGACTAAAACTTACATCATCAAGAGCTTTTAATGTTCCAAAACTTTTTGTTATATTTTTAGTTTCTAAAATTTTATTGTTCATAAAAAAAATTACAGCACCTCAAGAAGAGGTGCTGTAATAAAAACATTTAGTCTAATGTGCCTACAACATTGTCTACAAAGTAACTCATACTTAACAAATCACCGTCACTTGAACCTTCAAATATAACAAAAGTTCCGTCGATAATTTCTTGTTTTCTTTGCTCGATCAATGATTTAATATCACTTGACACATCATCAGATATCTCAAACAAATCTACAACATTACCAGACATTCCTGTCCAATATGGTGTTGTAGTAAATTCGTCATTTATGACTGCATTAACCATTTCAGTGTATAGCGGTCCCCAGTTCCAGACTGGCGCAGTGACGAATGCATTTGGAGCTGCATCTTTTCCATAACCAGTATGGTATCCAATCCACTTTGCACCAGCTGCTTCTGCAGCAATACCAGTAGAAGCTGAATCTTGATGTTGAGTTAATACATCAGCACCTGCTTCTAAAAGTGCGTTTGCAGCTTGAGTTTCCTCTTCAGGTCCAAACCAAGTGTTTGTCCAAACTACTTCAACTGTTGCATTTGGGTTCACTTCTTTGACACCGTTTGCAAAAGCATTAATACCTCTTATGACTTCTGGTATTGGAAATGCAGCAACATAGCCAATTTTATTTGACTCTGTAAGCGATCCAGCTGCTAATCCAGACAAATATCTTGCTTCATAAATTTTTCCAAAATAGTTTGTGTAGTTTGAATCATTTGATTTAAATCCAGAGCAATGTAAGAAAATAACATCTGGATATTCAAGTGCCATTTCTTCCATTATGTCTAGGTATCCGAAAGTAGTTCCAAAAATTATATTGTAACCCTGTTCAATATAAGCCTCAGCTACTGTCCTAAATTCAGTTGCATCAGGTGGAATATCCTCAGTGAAAGCTGTTTCAATTCCAGTTTGCTCAACTAAATATTGACGACCTTCGTCATGTGCCTGTGTCCATCCTCCGTCATTAGCGGATCCAAGATATACAAAAGCTGCTTTGTAATCATCTACGTCTGCGGCTCCCCCGCAGGCCATAGCAAGAATACTGATAATAAGTAGGCCTACCGCCCAACTTCTTCGCATCCTTACCTCCTTTTCATACGATTAGTATAGAACATGCTCAAGCTACGTCTTTTATTTTGAAGCTAAAAAATAATTAAATATTTTCTCTGCACTTTTTATTCTTTGATAAAATTAGCTCTTACGAAAATGAAAAAATTAATTTATACCTGGGAACAGCAAATTGAAGACACAAATTTAATCTGTGAAAAAATTGAAGCAGATGGATTTAAACCAGATGTAATAGTTGGCATTAGTAGAGGAGGATTGATTCCTGGAGTCATGATTTCTCACAAACTCAACATACCTTTTAAACCAGTACATGCTTCAACTAGGGACTTTCCACATTGGGAAAATTATCTTCCGAAATCTAATGATTCAAAAGTTTTAATTGTTGATGATATATGTGACAGTGGTGAGACTTTTGAGCGATTATCAAACTATATAAAGGATAATATAAACCATGATTGCGATGTCCGTTTTTCTGCCTTGTGGTGGAATAACGAATGTGATTTCGAGCCGCATTATTACACAAGAGATTTAGCAAAAGACTCTGAACCAGTCTGGATTTTTTTTCCACACGAAAATTGGTGGGAAGGTTCAATCAGCTAATTTTTGAGAAAATTCCTTTATAGTCTTCAACATACTAAACGCACCATTTCTTCTGGCAGGACTCAAAATTACACCTAACTCAAATTCTTCCATTAGATCAATCTTTGAATTTACAATATCTTTTGGCGCTTCGTCGGAATAGATTGATGCAATTAAGGTTACAAGTCCCTTAGCTATTAATGCATCTGAGTCACTTTTGAAATATAATTTATTATCTTTTTCTTCTGGAACTAGCCAGACTTGACTTTGACAACCATTTACTTTAAATTCATCAATTCTTAATTCTGTTGGAAAGTCTTCACTTTTCTTAGCTTGTTCAATTAAGTATTGATATTTTTCTTGTGGGTTTGGAAATAATGCTAAAGTTTTTTTGTACCCTTCAACTTTTTCTTGAATACTCATTTTAAGTTAATAATTTTATGCTTTCTTCTATAGCATTGGATAAGATATCAAAATCTTCTTCATCATTATAGACATAGCCAGTTGCTCTAAATGTAGCATCAAGATTTAATTTTCTATGAAATGGTTGAACACAATGATGCCCTGCTCTTACTGCTACACCAAAAGTATCTAGCATTAAGGAGACATCTGTTGCATGGATGCCATGTACACTCATAGCAAAAGTACAGCCAGCTACTTTAGAGTTTGTATGGATAATATTTAAACCATCTATGTTTTCTAATTTATTCTTTGCATACTCTCGAAGATCATCAGAATGTTTTTGAACACTGTTCATATCTAGGTTGGATAAATAATCAACTGCTGCGCCGAGACCTATTGCCTCAACATATGGAGGAGTACCAGCTTCAAATTTATGAGGAATTGGAGCCCAAGTAGCTGTATCGTAAAAAACTTCTTCAATCATATCTCCACCTCCATAAACAGGATCCAAATCTTCTAGCAGCTCTTTTCGTCCCCAAACTACTCCGATACCAGTTGGTCCGAGCATTTTATGACCTGAAACACACAGAAAATCTATCCCAAGATCTTGTACATCAATTTTTCTATGAGGAACAAGTTGTGCACCATCAACAATGTAAACAGCATCAGTTTTTTCTTTTACAAGGGAATTTATTTTTTTAATGTCAGGCAGCATTCCCGATATGTTTGACTCACCCACTATTGAGACAACTTTTGTGTTTTTATTTAAAAGGCTTACAAGATGATCAAAATCTAATTCAAATGATTCAGATACATTTACATAATTAATTTTCAAATTGTATTTTGCAGCAACCATTTGCCATGGAATTATATTTGCATGATGCTCAATTTCTGAAAGTATTATCTCATCTCCTGAATTTAAATCTTTACAAATTGAATTAGCTAAGAAATTAAATCCTTCAGTACATCCTTTTGTAAAAATTATTTCATCTGATGAGTATGCATTTATGAAGTTTTTTAATTTATTTCTAACTTCTTCATACTTAGCAGTGGTTTCAGAAGACAACACATATGTGCCTCTATGAACGTTTGCATTCATGTTTGTATAAACATTTGTCATTACATTGATTACTGAATTTGGTTTTTGTGATGTTGCACCAGAGTCAAGATAAGTGAGCCTTTTTCCATTTATTTCTCTATCGAAAATTGGAAAATCTTTTTTTAAATCACTTACTTTTATCATAAATATGATTCATACCCTTCTTTTTCAAGTTTTTCAGACAACTCTACACCACCAGATTCAACAATTGCTCCATCAACAAAAACATGTACATAGTCAGGTTTTATATATTCCAAAAGTCTCTGATAGTGTGTTACAACTAAATATCCTTTATCAGCAGTCTTCAATTTACTAACACCCTCACCTACAACTTTTAATCCGTCTACATCCAATCCTGAATCAGTTTCATCTAATACTGCAAGCTTTGGATTTAATACTGCAAGTTGTAGAATTTCATTCCTTTTTCTTTCTCCACCTGAGAAACCTTCATTTAAGTATCTATCGGCGAAATCTGCAGACAAGCCTAACTGTTCCATAGCTTCGGCAACTTTCAACCTAAGTTCAAGTGTCGTATACTCAGTTTCTTCAATATTAGTTAATGCAGTTTTCAGCATATTTACTATTGTGACACCTGGAATAGATTCCGGATATTGAAACGCAAGAAACATTCCTAATTTTGCTCTGTTGTCTACAGGTTCTTCAGTGATATCCTCTCCTTCAAATATTACAGATCCTTCAGTTACTTCATAAACTGGATTACCCATAACTACATTTGCCAAGGTAGATTTCCCAGAACCATTGGGTCCCATAATTGCATGTACTTCACCAGGATTAATTTTTAAGTCAACACCCTTCAAAATTTCAGTACCATCAACTTTTGCGTGTAAATTTTTAATTTCTAACATAACATCTATGTTAATTATGATTTGAAACAACTTAAATATGATTAGCAAAATAAAAAATAAAAATTACAATTAGATAATGCAATTTACTTTAAGTGAACTTCAAAACGAAATTAAAGAAAATTCAAATAAACTTTTAAAAGAAAATATCGATCTTCTTGAAACAATCCAGAAAGTTGATGAAAACTGCAGAATCGATAAAAAAGTTTGGGATCTAGTTATAGAGCAAGGTTGGTTGGCCTTAGATGTACCTGAAGAAGATGGTGGACTTGGTTTTTCTAATACTGACACAGCCATACTTTCTGAGGTTCTTGGTTACTATATCCCAATAATTCCAATCTTTAGCTCAGGTGTAGTTTTCAAACACATTTTAATGAATTCAAAAAAGGAAAAAAAAGACGAGTTATTACCTGAAATTATAAGTGGAAAAAAAATTGGTACATTTGC
>Ga0208427_1000317_pt1 | contig 20704 bp, 38 predicted proteins | sample DEB08_DNA_FD_184532 | JGI IMG/M metagenome (GOLD analysis project Ga0208427, IMG submission 184532) | Aqueous microbial communities from the Delaware River and Bay under freshwater to marine salinity gradient to study organic matter... | ecosystem: Environmental > Aquatic > Marine > Coastal ...
TTTGTAGTCCTAAAAGAATGGGCATAGTTGTCCTTCATTTTCTAATAAAAAATACTATTTACTAGCGAAGAGGGACCTAAAATGTCAATGAGAAAGATATTTGAGAGCTTTAGGAGTTCTACGATAGACGAAGAGCAAGCAACTCTTAGTGAAGTTGAGACGAGAGAGGGCTTTAGAAATTATAAGATTACACTTTTCCTGAAGCTGGACAAGAAGTCAAACATTGACGTTAACCAGGCTTTTGGTAAACTGAGAGCTATCCCAGGAGTAACAACCCTCAAGCAAGAAAAGGCTGTTAGGGATAGGGGAACTTATTTTCTGGCAGAGGTCACAGTTAAGTTCAATACTCGTGGTATGCCAAACAAGAACTATATCTACAACATACTTGTCAGGCAGATCAACAGTGAGGTGGAGACTAGAGGTATCCCTGGCTGCAAGGTGTATGGAATTAACTGGCAATCTTTCGCGGAGCTATAATGAATGAAACAGTTCAGACAGATGAATTTTTACAATTCCTAGACGAGAATAAGAAAAGAACTTGGATTTTCCTAGACACCGAGACACTAGGGTTCAATCCCACAAAGCATCAGATGACAGAAGTCGCAGCAACATCTGTTAGGTACGTGTCCGGTTCTTTTAAAAAGAAGTCTCTCTATCATGAGAAAGCGAAACTGTTGTCAGTCACGCGCCTAAGAATGAGCATGCCCTTTAGGGGCAAGGGCTTGTCTTACCGCCAAATTATGAAAATGACAAACTACGGCGAACCGATTAAGAACAGAGAGTATATAGAAGAAAAGGATATGCTGAAACAAGTGCTGACCTTTATAAAGAGGCACAAGAATCCAATACTTGTTGCACACAATTCTTCTTTTGATATAAGATATTTGAACGGAAGATATAACTATCATTATGGTGAGACAAATCCATTTAGTGAATTCGAAGTTCTAGATACTCTCAAGGTAATGAAGAAGTATTTTACTCCCCTGATAGCCACAGAGTCTAGGCGTTTTAAACATCGCTGGTTGACAGAAGAGGATAAAGATTATATCTTGCGAACAAGACAGATTAAGAAACATCTGATAAGTAACAAAAAGAAAAAGATGTCTCTCAGGCTAGGCAATGTGGCAGAGAGTCTTGGCATTGACTCTGGTGGATGGCACTCTGCCAAATTTGATGTCGATACGCTTATCTCGACAACAGAAACAATGATAAAAATGTTTCAGACAAGTTCAGGCAAAGACCTAAGACCGGAGAAATATTACCTATGAAACCAGGCGATACCAATTCGGTGGCAAAGCTAATTCTATTTAGAGACAAATCTCCTCTAAGAGAAGACGAAGCCTCTCTTAGAGAGGTATTGGTTCTGAAAAGGGCAGATAAGTTTATAACAGAAAAATCCCCATGGGTATGGGATCTTCCTGGTGGTCATCTGGAACTGGGGGAGAGTCCTTTGGAAGCTGCCTACAGGGAGACTCAAGAAGAAACAAGTCTTGTGGTCGAAGAAGCGAGGTTTTTAGGCTACCATTTTACCGGGGGTAAATTAACTTACTTCTATGACTCCCCGAAATGGCAAGGGACTATAAGTTTATCTCACGAACACCAAAATAGTTTATGGATTAATGCTTTTGAACTACATCTAATTAAGGACGGTATTGGCGAGACATACTATAATGTGATTATGAAAGTTTTATCTTAAATACTTAAAAATACTCTCTATTTAATATAGGGGGGGATAAGTTATGGGGGTTTACAAACTAATAATATCGTTTTTTTTATTTGTGGCAGGCTGCAGTCCGCAGTCGGAAGCGCTAGCTATTGAAAAAGCTGAAGAGACTATTCATTATGTTTCAAGCATGGGTTCTAGCGCGATAAAGATGAGCAGACAATCTTCAGTGAAAATAATATCTTTTGATAACAATGGTAACAAAGTCACTGGTAGCGGAGGCTACATCAAGATGAGGGGTAAGCATTTTATTATTACTGCCGCTCATGTAGTTGAAGGCGCTGAAAAAGCTTTAGTAGTTCACGGAAGTGAAGAGGTTGTGGCTGAAGTAGTTTACACTAGTGCAACTTCAGATATATCTGTGTTAAAGGTAGAAGGCATGTTCACTCGCAAACCGTTAGCTTGGGGCGTCTCTTTGGCCCCTGTGGGTGAGCCCACTGTCTATACCGGGTTTCCCAATAACCACGATAGCCTAAGCATCAGAGGGGCCGTCAGTGGCTTCACAGAAGACAGTATTATCATGCATTCTTACGCATGGAGTGGCGCATCTGGTTCTGTCGTGTTAGATAGTAGAGGCAGAATCGTAGGAGTTGTATCAGCTATAGATGTCGGACCCGGTATCTTTGGGATGCCACAAATAGTTGAAGACATTGTTCTTGTAGCTCCTATCACTTCTATATCAATTCAGGACGTGTTACAGTCGTTAGACTAATGGAGTAAATATGAGTAAGCAGTTAGAATCTCTGATCGCTGAGAATGAAGATCTGAAAGCGAGAATCCAAACACTAGAAGAAGAAAACAAATATCTATGGCATCTTGTAGAAGAAGAAAGAAATGCCCAACAGTCTGTTGGACAGGCGTTACAGAATATGTTACAAGAAGCTATAGAAGATGAGCTACTTAAGAAAATGAAGCCCATCGGGGATGCATAATGAATGTTTATTTGTTCGATGTCGATGGGACTCTTACGCCCCATCGGCAGCCCATGACAAAAGAGTTTGCTGATTTTTTCACAAACTTCTGCACAGACAATATAGTGTACCTATGCACTGGCTCTGACTGGGGCAAGGTTCAAGAGCAAGTGCCTAGCAAAGTTATTTCACTTTGTAACGGAGTTTTCGCTTGTTCGGGAAATGAATACTGGTCTCGTACTAATGGCGTTGAAGAACTTCACTTGTTACCAGACTACAGTTCAGACTATGAACCATCCGAGGAACTAATCAGCGATCTAAAGTTATTCTTGCAAAGTTCTAGTTGTCCTACAAAGGCCAGCCAGCACATTGAAAAACGGACTGGAATGATTAACTTCTCAACTGTTGGACGCTCTTGTACCCTTGAGGAAAGAAAGCAATATGCCGTATGGGATAAAGAGAATGGCGAGAGAGAAAGAATTGCCTCTACACTGCGGACAAAGTATCCAGATTTGTGTTTTAATATCGGTGGACAAATTAGTATAGATATCAGCCCGATAGGGAACGATAAGTCTCGCTCGATTGAACTTTTAAGAAAGTGGCATCCCGAGTGTCCAATACATTTCTTTGGCGATAGACTACAGCCAGGAGGCAATGATTATCCAGTGCTTAAAGAACTCACAGAAAAAGATTCCTATGACCAAGTAGAGAGTTACGAGGATACTTGGAAAATACTTAGCAACGATGAGCCAAAGCCGGAAACAGATGCTGAGACATTGAAGCCTAAGCCATCTATTAAGCTGGCACCCAGAGGGATCGATACGTTTACCGTGTGCCGTCAGTCAGATGAGTCTGGTATCTCCGGTACTGGAGTGATTATTGAGGGCGTCGAATACGCCACAGGACAAGTAGTCTTGCACTGGCTTACGCCTTTCCCAAAAGGAAGCATTGCTATCTTTGAATCGATTGAGGATTTTAAGCGAGTCCATGTGAATCCTCATCCAACAAATAAAACAATTATTACTTGGTCGGATGGCAGACAAGAGGAGTTTTAACTACTTATTATACCATGAGGGACAAGTATGTTTGACGATTGGGCTTGGAAGAGCTATAACAGAGTCATAAAAGAGGCGAGGGAACCAACGCCGTTTAAGAGCCGCGCCCAGAGAAGATACAAGCGGCTTAGAAGAAAGAACGATATATACACTAGTGGTGGTGGCTTGAAGGACAAAACTTCAGGCTCGCCCTACACTGGCAAAGTAAAGAGGTTTGGTACTGACAGACTAAGATTTGAATCTATAGATGAAGTTGTGGATATTAAACTTCTTAAGAGCCTGGAGCCAAGTGAAGATATGTCACAAGTTTTGTGGCAGGGTATGCAACTTAAAGAAGAAGTAGGGGATCTACTTATGCAAGTTGCAAGCGATTTCATGGACAGCCTAGATCTTGATGTGTCAATGGAAGACCTTTATATAGTTGGCTCAATGGCGAGTTTGAATTATTCGGAATACTCCGATATTGATCTGCACATTATTTTAGACTTTGGTGACGTGAGCACCGATAAAGAACTGTTAAGAAAGTATTTTTACCTTGCAAAGTCAAAGTGGAATAAGACTAGGAAAGTTATGGTCGGTGGGCATGATGTAGAAGTATACGTAGAGGACGTAAACGATGAACGTTTGCCAACAGCCACCTACTCAGTTATGAGAAAGGAGTGGATCAATCAACCTTCTAGGTCAAGTCTAGAGATTGACTACCAAGGCGTAACTAAGAAAGTTACTGAGAAAATGAACGAGGTAGACGAACTACAGAACATTTTCGAAGACGGCCAATATAAAGAAGCATATGAATTTGGCGTAGAGCTAAGGCAAAAGCTTAAAAGGTTCAGACAGGCTGGCCTTGATAAGAGAGGCGAATACTCAAATGAGAACTTAGCCTTTAAACTACTACGTAGATCTGGCGCTCTTGACAGAGTTAACGATTATATTAAGAGTTCATACGCTGAAATGGTCTCATTAAAAAGGTGATTCTATGTAACCTCCGCACTACCTATGGTATGTCTGTATGCAGTACAAGGAGATAAGACATGGACATCGAACAAGTTGGGCTAGAGCTAGAGGAAGCTAGAGAAAAACTAAGTGAAATAAAAACACTGGTTGAAGAACTAATTTATTTATGGGAAACAAGCTCGCTTATTCCTGGGGCGGAGCCGTTTCTCATACAGCTACAGGATATTTGTGAGGACATTGACCTCTAAAGTCTTCTAATTATTGTGTGGAGGGACACATGAGTGGAAGATTTAGAATTTCTAGAATCATATCTACTCACTGAATACGACGTAGATGTTGTATGGGGTAGGGACGAGGTTGATGCTTACTACTATGATGCTGACAGTATTGGCATTAACACTTCGCGGGATAAAGAGCTTCAGCTATTTTGTTTGCTTCATGAAGCAGGGCATGTTATCTTGCGAAAGCAGGGTCAATTCGACAAAGAGTTTCCTTTCTCCTTACAGGAAGGGAGAACTCAATTAAGTCGGGTGGACACTGTGAGAGAAGAGATAAGGGCGTGGGAAGAAGGAAAGAATTTAGCTTGCAAACTAGGGATTCACCTGAATGAACAGCGCTGGGAAAGATATTGGCGACACCAAGTATACAAATATATTAAGTGGGCGGCCAATAAGAAAAAATGATATAGTCTATGTTCACTTCACTGGGTTGAGAAAAGGCATGGCGCTTGTTCTTGACACCGACAAGGATTTGAGCTACATTGTCTACATCGACAGCAAAGCAGCACAAGCAGTGCCAAATCCGTTTTGGATTTTTTCTAATGTTTTAGAACTCTACGGAGAACAACATGAACATCACAGAAGTCTTAGCCGACATGCAAAACCTTCTTGAGAACCATAAGCTGAGTGCCTACGAAGAGAAAGCAGTATCTTCTATGCTAGAGTTTGGCAGAACAAAGCTTAGGCTTAGTGATAAGCAAATCCTTTTTTTCCAGAATATTGCTTCAAACTATAGCGAAGAAGCCGTCTCCCAACGAGAAGAGTGGTACTCTACTTTCGATGAGAAAAAGATTGAAGACATGAAGATTGTGGCAGCCTACTATAAGGCTAACAACACTTATTATGTTGGTCTCGCCAACAAGGTTCTTGACGGAGAGCTTCTGAGCGAAAAGCAATATAGAAATATGTGTGATAACAAGTATGCTCAAGCTGTCTTGAGAGAACATTATTCAGACCCTAAGTATGAAGTTGGGCAGCTAGTATACCCGAAAACCACCATGCCTAGCTCTCTGTACCACATCATCAGAAGGGGGGCGTTGATTATGCAAGCGAATGCAGCTCCGATCTCCAGCCACGCTAAGGGCTCTAAGAAATATCTAGTTCTACCTGTCGGAGAAGCTTATGGGCAAATAGTCGAAGAGAGGTGGCTGAAGACTAGAAAATAATTAGCCCTGCTTGACAAGCTAACCAGGCTTGATATATTGAAAGAACAGAAAGGGGGCCAAAATGCCTTACATTTCAGGAAGACGCTGCGGATATTGTGGTAGACCAGGGCACACCCGCGTGACCTGCGAGATTAGAAAAGCAAAAGTAGAGAGGCTTAGGGAACTTCAAGCAGAGGGAGTCTGGATCGGCTGGGATGGCCGCGAACTGCTTGACCAAGACGATTCATATAAGGCTAGGTCGTCAACACCTAGGGCACCCAGTAAGTGCTCTTACTGCTATAACCGATATCATTCGTATGAACTTGAGCACAATCGACGTAACTGCCCGGTGCTTGCGCAAGACCGAAAGAACTTCATCGAGCACAATCGTACTGAACGAGCTAAGGTGCTTCAAGTTCTGGTTGAAAAGGGTATCGGAGCAGGTGCTGTATTCCAACATAAATACTGGGGTAGGAGCGTTGTAACTGGCATACAGTGGTCTTGCATCAACCCACTCATGACAGGTACCATCAAGTGTTCAGGCTACGATCCAGGCATTATTGAGTTTACGCCTTTTGAGAGTCTAGTAAACGGCAACAACATAGTAAGGTACTATCGATGGTACCGTCTTAACACGTTTGAGTCCTTGATAGTGCCTGCGACAGAGAGATCTATTCTAGCTAGTGTACCTGAAGGCTGGAGCACTGGTGAGACGGACATCGAATTCTATTTCAAAAAAGAATTCGATAAGCATGCTTGACAGAGAAGCTGCGTGAGTTAAGATGAAAGCACAACAGCGATGAACGTTGTTTGTACAAGTGATTGTTAATTGATTTTCCTTAGGATTAAAAATGGACTTCAAGACCCTCGACACTATTCTTCGTGACCTCATTGATGTTGACGACACTTCTGCTAACTATCCAATTATGATTCGTGGCAGACATGGTATTGGAAAGTCCCAGCTAGTCTACCAACTTGGTGAGCGCTTGGGCATGAAGGTTGTAGAGCGACGGGCTTCGCAGATGCAAGAGGGCGACCTTGTGGGTATGCCTAAGCAGTCTCCGAGCATTACTGACCAAGGCACAGAGTACGCTAGTTTCAACTCCTTTGGGTGGTTCGTAGAATGTTGCGAGAACCCACGTATTCTCTTCTTTGATGAAGTGGACCGTGGACAGCCGGTTATCCGGCAGGGTATCATGGAGCTTACCGATAGCCGCAAGCTCTTTGGAAAGACTCTCCACCCAGACACAATCATTATCTCTGCTGTTAACGGTGGTAAGTACGGTTCCGAGTACCAAGTAGGAGAACTAGACCCAGCGGAGCTTGACCGATGGACTGTTTATGATGTAGACCCTACCATTGAGGATTGGCTTACTTGGGCTAAGGATGTGGTCCACCCTGTTATGTGGAACTTCATTAACCAGAACCGAGACCACCTTGAGCACAGAGGGATGTTTGAGCCTGGAGAGGTCTACCCCTCTCGGCGTACTGTTGTGCGCCTTGACTCTGTTCTTTCCAGAAGAGACTACTACACCAACATGAAGTCTAAGCTTGATAATGTCATGCACCTTGCTACGGGTTTCCTTGGCCTGGGCAGCGCCGTGGTTTTCCGTGAATTCATTATGAATTACGATTTCCAGTTGACAGCTGAAGATATTGTTGATAATGGTAGGTACAACGAGACAGCAGAGTGGGGCATTAACGATCATCTTGCGATGACTGTCAAAATTGGTAACAGTGGCATCTTGACGCAAGTCTTGTCAGACCAGCAGCTAGCAAACGTAGCTAACTACTTTGTTACGCTCCCGTCAGAAGCTGCAGCTAAGTTCTGGATCCTGTTCTGCGGCAAGGAGGAGGATGACTTTCAGAATCCAAATCTTGTAAAGTTCAGCAAGACGACTGCCCACACTGGGCTGAAGGTTGCAGAGCACTACAGCCAAATCTTGACAGGCAATGTTATTTCAGATAAGTGAGAAACACAAGGAGGGCAGCATGTCTTTTGACCTTAATTTCCACCTACACAGGCTTCTTCGAAAGGAGCCATTCTTCGCAGCCTTTTCTCGGCGCGTAGAAAAGAACTCTACTACTTCGATTCCAACTGCTGCGATTGCTTTCAATCGAGAGACGCAGAGGTTCTCTCTACTCTACAATCCAGAGTTTATGGAGTCTTTGTCTGACGAGCACAAAGTTGGTGTTATTAAGCATGAGTTCTATCATCTCATTCTTAAGCATCTAACTGCTCGCTTGCCCTTTACATCTGCCACAGAGCCGGAAAAGATGAAAGTTTGGAATGTGGCAGCAGACCTTGCTATCAATTCCCATATCGCTGATGAATTGCCAGACATGGCATGTATTCCAGGCCGTGGGCCATTCTCAACTTACGTGACGGGCTGTACGACAGAGGCTTACTTTAAGAAGCTCATGGAGGATAAGGAACAGCAGACTGGCCCATATCAACCAAGCAAAGATGGCGACCCTCAAGAGCCAGATACTATGGACGACCACTCCGGTTGGAGTGAGGACAAGGAGGGGCAAGATGGCCCATCTCCCGCTGACATCATGGAAGAAAAGCTAAAGGACATGGCTAAGGAAGCCATGGAGGATGCTGGAAAAAGTTCAAATGGCTGGGGCTCCGTTCCATATTCTATTCGCAAAGAGCTTGTTAAGTTGACAGCGGTCACTGTTTCACCAGAGAAAGTGTTGCGTCACTTCATTAAGACATCTGTGAATTCAGGCAGGACAACCACGATACGTAGAATCAACCGTCGTTATCCGTATATCCACCCTGGGTATAAGCGGAACAAGACTTCCAACATCGCGATTAGTATAGACCAGTCTGGCTCTGTCTCGGATGAGATGCTACAGACTTTCTTTTCTTTCTTGAACAACTTGTCTACCATCGCTACTTTCACGGTTATCCCGTTTCATAGTGGTGTTATCGAAGACAAGGTATATGTATGGAAGAAAGGTGAGAGGCGTCCTTGGAGACGTGTTTGCTACGGGGGGACAAACTTTAATCCACCCACCGAGTACGTGAACAAGCGTAACTTCGATGGGCACATTATCCTTACAGATATGCAGGCACCCAAGCCAATCGCTTCGAACTGCCAGCGACTTTGGATTACCACTTCACGACACAAGAAGTACCCGTACTTCCAGACTAGAGAGAAGGTTCTTGCAATTGATGCTTGACAGTAGGCGATGAGTACCTTATATTGTTTTCGAACGGAGGCCGAATGCTATCGCGAGAAGAGAACTTAGAAAAGCAGATCAATGATATTGAAGAGATACACAAGATTGTAGCTAAGCTAGTAGAGCAATCAGGTTTTGAAGAGTTACGGTCAGAAGATTATTTTATCTGGATGTATAGCGTTGAGCCTTTTGCGGAATGTTGAAGAAGCTCTGGAAGCGTTGGAGTAACTATATATTAAAGAGGAGCGTGGTTACAAACAGTTCTTAAACCCAGCGGAGGCATAAAATATGGAACCTTGGATGATTGAGAAACTACAAGAGGCCGAGAGAAATAAAAATAAAGTTTCTCAATTACCTCTATACTTACCAATCGAACATTCGAGGTTGACAGGTTCAAAGCCATGCGATAAAGAAGAGAGAGAAAGAGGTTCAGTTAACATTGACTATACTTTAAAGAGAGGATTCAATGGCATTACATCCTAATACTAAAACATTCTGGTCCGCCAGGACTGATATTAACCGAGCAATCTACAATATTAAGATGCTTATGGGCTCAAATACAGTAGACACAGTATCGAAACAATCTCTACTACTGGAGTACAACGCACTAAAGAATGTTCAACTAAGGTTGAGCAAGCTAGAAAAGTGGATGTATATGGTTGACAATGAGGAAGAGACGAATTAAGTATTGAACAGAGCCCGAGTGGTGGAATAGGTAGACACACCAGACTTAAAATCTGATGGCCGTAGGCCGTGCGGGTTCGATCCCCGCCTTGGGCACTTTGCTGGCGTAGCTCAATTGGTAATAATTTATAGTTCATTTTGTAGAGTATCTACTATTTATTTAGGAGAATGAAAATGAGCTATGAACTTCTACAACAATATATAGAGAGTGGCTATTCTATCCGAGAGATAGCAAGGCTAGAAAACAAGGGGTTTAGTACCATAAGGTATTGGCTATCAAAACATGGATTGAAAACAAAGAAAAAAAAAGCAACAAAGGTACCACCTTGCAAACACTGTGGAAATCCGATAGAGAACTATCGTTCACCAAAGAAGTTTTGTAATATTGAATGTTCGCAAGAGTTTCAAAGAGAAAGACATGCGAAAAGAGTTGAAGAAGGCAGGGCAAGCCACGGTGCAATAAGAACCTTCCTTCTCGCAAAAAGCAACGAATGTTCTTGTTGTGGTTTGACAGAGTGGTTGGGACAGACTATAGTATTGGAAGTAGACCATGTAGATGGTAACTCTGAAAATAATAACTTAGAGAACCTGAGACTGCTGTGCCCAAACTGTCATTCTCAAACAAAAACTTATAAAGGTAAAAATAAAGGTAATGGAAGATATTATCGAAGAGTAAGATATAGAGAAGGAAAAAGTTTTTAATTATTGCTGTCGTCGCATAGTGGCCTATTGCACCTCACTTGTAATGAGGAAACCGTGGGTTCGAATCCCACCGACAGCTCCACTACAGGCAAGTAGCTCAGTGGGAGAGCACTTGGTTTACACCCAAGCGGTCGTCGGTTCGACCCCGACCTTGCCTATCAAAAAGTTGTTTGACAATCAGATAGAAGCACATTAGATTGATTTTGGAGACGTTCCGAGGATCTAAGGGAGCATAGTTAATACTCACTGCTCCAGCGCACTAAACTATCCCCTGTACCTTTGGGGCTGTAGCTCAGGGGTTAGAGCGCCATTCTTATAAAGTGGACGTCGGGGGTTCAATTCCCCCCAGCCCTACCATTCACGGGCTCTTAGCTCAGTTGGTCAGAGCACCCGGCTCATACTCGGATGGTCCTGGGTTCAAGTCCCAGAGAGCCCATTTTTTATTTGACAGAAGAGAACTGATAGACTAAGATGGAAACATCACAACGATGAATGTTCAAAACAGCGGGCCTATTACGCTGTATCATAACTACTAGGCCAGTAGGATAAGGAGAATAGGTGGGGCGGTACAAGTCCGTATAAGTTCCCGGTGAAGATACCCGGAAACCTTTTTGAACAAACCGCTGGCACGCCGGTCAAAGTGTGCCACATATGCTCACCACCAACATAGGGTCCGAGAAATAGATATGACTAGGCTTATCGCACGTAGAGTGCATCCTGCGAAAAGAGTCCGCGATAGTAAGGGGGAGTTTGAACCCACGTCCTTGTCTACTAGAGTATCAACCGTGAGCGGGTCATGCTAATGATGTTGGAAACTGTAAAGAGAATAGCCCTACGTTCCTATGGGTGACGACTTAGACTGGAACCCACCTAAGTTTTCCTTTGCAACCCGCTGGCACACCGGTTAAAGTGTGCCACATATGCTCACTACCAACATAGCCTCCTCGAAGATAGTATCAGATGCGTAGGTCAAAGCCCTACTGATGATTGCCATGTATGAGCCTCACTTGAAGAAAGGCTTTGATACTATCGGGCGTGAGCGGGTCGCGCTAATGATGTTGGAAACAATCTTGTGACTTGGGAAGGTTGCCCGCTCTTGGGCTGTAAAACCGTAAGGAATCTATCCTTTTACCAGTAAGATGCCGCTAGCACACCGGTCAAAGTGTGCCAAACGCAAAGAGAATAGCCCTACGTTCCTATGGGTGACGACTTAGACTGGAACCCACCTAAGTTTTCCTTTGCAAACCGCTGGCACACCGGTTTATAGTGTGCTACCTTTACGGGGCCATAGCTCAATTGGCAGAGCATCGGACTTTTAATCCGCAGGTTCTGGGTTCGATTCCCAGTGGTCCCACTTTTTAACTACAGGAGAGCGTATGTCAAAACCAATTCTAGCTAGGGCTCCACAAGATATAAAACGAAAGCGGTCTCAAGCTTGGCACAAGCTACCCTTCAAAGCCAAAAGGCTTTGCGAAAAGGTCGAAAAAGAGGGATACTGGGCGGCTGAAAACAAGTCTGAAGAGCATTGGCTAGAAGTTCTGGCCGATATAGGGGCTCTCAAGCGGAGCTTTGGGTGGGACGGTGATGCTGTTTATCGACCCCAAAACACCGGTTAAAGTGTGCTACTCTCCTACTTATGATAGAGGGAGTTTGTTGACAGACAAGGAAAGAAATAATATGTATAAAGCACTGAAGCTCGATGCGAGTTACAGACCAATAGGTATTGTTTCTTCGCTAGATGCACTTGTCACAACCATCGTCGGAAAGGCCACAATCCTTGAGACGCATGATAGAAAGATACGCTCTGCGTATAGTGTATTTGACTTGCCCTCTGTCATTGTGATACACAGAGTTGCGAGGAGAGGAAAAACATTTCCCTGCAACCGAGATAATGTTTTCATCCGAGATAAGGGCACTTGCCAATACTGTGGTAAGAAACTAACGAAAGCCACATGCACACTAGACCACGTAGTTCCAAAGAGCAGGGGAGGCATTATCGCTTGGAACAATATTGTTTTGTGCTGTCCCTCCTGTAATCAAAAGAAGGGTGACAGAACTCCAGAACAAGCAGGCTTGAAGCTGACTTCTCCCCCAAAGACTCTAAGCTACAGAGAATATTTGTTGCACAACAGCGTTGACAGCGAGACTTGGAAAGATTACCTTTGAGACACCAACGGAGGAAACATGCGTCGATACAACTACCGTCTATCGTTTGAGGAGCTAGAGCTAGTGCTTCAAGCGGTGGAGCTACTAAGCGTAAATGGACGGGAGAGAAAGTTTAAGAGTCTTGCAAAGTCTCTCACTTTCCAACGAGACAACTGGAAAGAGTTTGAAAAAGATGTTGCAGAGTGTACCGAGAATGATACAATGACTGGCGTAGGGATTTGAGGGAGCGAATAAAAGAGTTTGACACAGACAGAAGTGTTTGATACAGTGGATTTGTAAGCGCCGGTCGCCTAATGGATGGGCAACAAACTTCTAATTTGTCTTGTGGGGGTTCGAATCCCTCCCGGCGTGCCACTTTACAACATGGAGTAGCCATGACACGAGAAGAAATGATTAAAGCTATGTTGGCAGAGGTGGACAACTGGGATATCCAAGACCTCAGACGGTTTGCGAAAACGCAATTGCGCGAGAACTTTGAAAAGTATAGTGACAAAAGGATTACTAGCAGTTACAATATGGTAAAGCATCTGCTTGGGAAGTAGTTTAAGCGAGCGTGGCGGAATTGGTAGACGCGCCGGATTTAGGTTCCGGTGGGGTATCCCGTGTGGGTTCAAGTCCCACCGCTCGTACTAAAAAACATCTTGACAGCTTGAGTGAATGAGTTAAGTTTAACCGGAGAGGCTGACATGGATAATTATATTGGAGCACCCTATGTCAAGGGGTCCGCCACTTCCAAGGAAGCGGCAGCATCCATCATATCGAAACTTAGTAATTTAGAATTGAAAGTCTATGAGTATGTCCAGGCCCAAGGCATTACAGGCTCTACATGCGACGAGGCAGAAATTGCATTGGGCATGTCACACCAGACGTGTTCGGCTAGGTTTCGTGGCTTGGTGCTCAAAGAGGCTATCCATGATAGTGGCGCTAAAAGACCTACTCGCACAGGGCGCAGTGCCACAGTCTACCAAACAAAATAATTTGACAGCTTGAGTGAATGAGTTACATTGAAAATGCCAAAGGGCAAAAGGAGAAACAATATGAAGTTTGAGAAGAGTAAGAATACACGACATGCGTCGTTTAATATTCGTCGTAATGACGTTGCGAAAAAGGCCGGTATCAACCGCCTTGCAATCACCACCCAGTCTAGTGACTGGCGCGTTGGCGACACAACTGTTAGTATGACTTTGCGTGATGCCCGAGCACTACGTGACTTCCTTAACCAGAACCTTGACTGAATAACTCCGAGGAGCTAAAGATGACTAACGTCGAAGTAAAGAATGTTTCTGCTAGTAACATGCGTGTGAATCTAACTGATATTATTAGTGATATTCCTCTCAATGAGGTAATCGCTGTAACAAAGCGTAAGGACGTAGTTGCTTACGTGATTAGTCCAGAAACTTTTGAAGCTGTCTTTGGCTCCTCCGAGGACGAGCCAGAAACTACAGAGCCAGTGCAAACTGTAGGAGATTTGTATGAAGTAAATATTACTGATGAAGAGTCGCCTAGTGGCGATGACGACGACACTGAGGGAGGCGAACTTATTGAGTTCTCACAGCTAGATGAAGACGCTGACCTTGAGGAAGATGATGACTTTGAACATTATCTTGCGCAGTTGAAGCGTCAGACCATGGGGTTTATCACACCAGATAATATCTAAAGTTTCCGTTTGACAACCTAGCCAGTGTAGGCTAGGTTGTTTTCACATGAGGCTGCTAGGGACGCTTAGCAGAGTCAGCATGTGGCTATGAGCGAGAATAACAAAGAGACGCATACATCGTTACTACAGCGTTTGGTATGTTTAACTGAAGGGATTAGGTAGAATGTAGTCACCTATCCCTGCAACTCGCAAAGGTCCGTCTTAGGGTTAGGGCGATAGCCACATGCTTCTTCATTTTTCTCTTGACAGGCTGTGCAACACAAGCTAGATTGATCTCACAACGGAGGACAACATGAGAGTCGAAGTATACTGGAATCTACACAAGCGGTTGTTCAGCATTAGAGCACTTGAGGGTGAGAACAAGGGTCGTGTTATCGAGCACGCCTACACGGTTAGTCTTGTCAACGCTAAGTTTGCCGTGCAGCCTGCTGGGCGTGAGCGAGTACGACAGGAGGGCAAGAAGAATGTTCATGCTTTCGTTAGGGGCCGCTTAGTGTCAGAGGCTCACGCTAAATCATTTAACCCTTTCGACCCAGAGCCCCGCGAAGTTACATACAATCCTTATATGTACGATAGCTTTGTGGATACAGAGTTTAAGAGCGCTATCCATACTGCTGACTATGTAGACATGGATGTGATGCTAGGTAAGGGAAAGCCCTATCCTCGTATCCAAACAACTAACCCAAGACCTTGGCCCTTAAAGCGTAGACAAGACTTGTACTACTTTGGGGTTAAAAATCTAAAGGCCGATACTTGACAGCATGAGTGGCATACGATAAGTTTTGAATACGAACCGAGGAGGTTTGCGATGTCCAAGAAAGTGTACCAGATTGTTACCGACCGTATTATTGATGCTCTCGACAACGGCGTTGTGCCATGGGCTAAGCCTTGGCAGGGAGGGTACAGTCTCCCTTATAATATGTTCTCTATGAACCCAGATAAGGGTAAGTTCTATCGTGGTGTCAATGTCCCACTACTCTGGATGAGTGGCCATTCTGACCCTCGTTGGATGACTTTCACACAAGCCAATAAGGCAGGTTTCAAGGTGAAGAAGGGAGAGAAGTCATCACCCATCGTCTTCTGGAAGTTTATTGAAAAGAAAGATGATAGCGGTAACGTCGTGCAAACCATCCCACTACTGCGCTACTTCCGGGTCTACAATGCACAACAAGTGGAGGGAGTACCAGACCTACCTACTTACCCAGAGGTAGACGCATCCGTTAACTTTGAAAACTGTCAGGCTTTGATTGACACCTACGGTGTTAACGTGGTACATGGTTCTAACAGAGCGTGCTACAGATATTTAGAAGACAAGGTTGAAATGCCGAACCCTGGGCAGTTTAAGGACGTAGAGTCTTACTGGGCTACCATGCTGCACGAGGCGATTCATAGCACTGGTCACAAGAGCAGGCTCGACAGGAACCTTGACACTGCGAACAGAAAAGAGTATGCTTTTGAGGAACTTGTTGCAGAGATGGGCTCTGCGTTCCTTTGTGCTCAAATGGGTATTGAGCGTGATGACCTTACTGCTAACCACGCAAGCTATGTTGCAGGCTGGAAGGAAGTCCTGAGTAGTGACCATGCTGCTTTTATGAGGGCTGCAAAGCTCGCAAAGGTAGCAAGTGAATATCTACTTGACTTCACTGGTGCATCTAGCTATACTGCAAACAACAAGGAGGCAGCATGAAGGTGTGGAAAGTATGGGACTATGAATGTTTTAGTGAAACCTTGAGTTTTGCGGAGAGCCTTGGCTGGGTTAACTGGCTTGATAATATAGAAGACGACACCGAGCCACAGATGATTGATGAAGCGGAGGTAGATGCTCTTGACTTCATTAGAGAAAACGGCTATATTGTTTGCATGAACGATGAATAAGGTTAGGAGTTAACAATGGGTGCTGATGTGTTTATGATTACTGCGACGGGTGTTAGTGCCCGTGATGCTTTCAACAACGCTCGCGAAGAAGCTCTTTATGAATACGGTCATGGCGGGTACACTGGGACCATCGCAGAAAAGGATAGTTATAAACTAATCTCTTTGAAAGAGGGCTGCGAACCTTATGAATATGCCGAGATACTTATTTATGAAGGCGACCCACGAATCGACAACAAGTGGGGACCAGCCGGTTGTTTCGACCTTGGAGGATGCAGATATCTTTTCTTTGGTTGGGCAAGTAGTTGACAACCTAAGCTGACCACGGTACATTACGAACACAACAGAGGAGAGGACAATGGGTATTCGTTCAGAAGTTGGTTTCGCAGCTAAGCCAAACGTAGTTGAGAATCTTTCCGAGGAAGCGCGAGCTACCATCAAGCGTTACTTTGGTAAACCCCAGTGCCAGCATGAAGAGGGAACACTTTGGTTTGTCGAGGGAATCAAATGGTATTGTAGTACATACGATGACTTAATCTCCCTCTATGCAGAACTAGGGAACTTTGATGACGAGGATTATATCATCGTAGAAGCGTGTTATGATTACCCTACCTCTGACGAGGGAAGCATCGGAGAATGGCATGATAATCCTTGGAACATGTATAAAGAAGTCAGTGCCAGAGTCTATGTAGCTTGACAACCTAAGCTGACCACGATACACTTCAGTCACAACGAGAGGGAAACGATGCTTGGACATAAAGACCATTGGTATTGGGAAGGCACTGGCGACGCACGGCGTTGCCCAACGCATCCACACGTTACGACTAGCAGCCCGTGTGGTATGTTTGATGCTCCATGCGGCCAGTGTGAGTATGAGATGTATGAAGAAGAGATGATTAGAGAGTGGGAAGCCCTACCTCCAGAGGAAAAGCAAGCTATCATCGAGGCAAATGAAGCATGGGAGAGGGAGCAAAAAAATAAATATCTTGACGACGACATTCCATTCTGATAGACTGTAGACACAACAGAGGAGCGAGGACATGAAAGAAACTATTGTTGAGCTTGAGACGTGTAGCGTTATTATCATTGATAACAAAGACGGGGTGTCAGTAGACATTTATCCGCTACATGAAGCAGACGGACCAGCAGCATCATGCTATGCGCTCAAGGCAGACTTGGAGCCCATCGAAGAAAATACCTTGACAGATTAAACTGACCACGATACATTACGAACACAACAGGAGAGAAACAACATGCATGAATGTATTAAAGCTATTCGTAACGATGCTCTGGTTGGCCGTGGTACTTGTAGTACCATTGACGAGTGCTATGGCGACTCTGAACTACATGAATATCTGACAGAAGACAATGTTAATACACCCCGTGCAGCAGTAGAATGGGCGCGACGTTTGGAAGGGCTTTTCTTAGAAAGAGCGCTTAACTATCGTTGGGGGAATGATGACGACCCCCAACTACTTGCCTACAATGAATGGCAAGAAAAACTTGACAGCAATCCTATCCGCTGCTAAACTACAGACACAACAGAGGAGAGAACAACATGGGACTTGACCAATACGCATATGCAACCAAGGGCGAGCATAAGGTGGAGATTGCTTACTGGCGTAAGCACGCCAACCTACAGGGTTGGATGGAAAATCTTTACCGTGCTAAGGGTGGAGAGGAACAGTTTAACTGCGTCTCTGTCTTCCTAAATGAAGAGGATATTGATAGGCTAGAGAGCGAGTACACTAACCTAGATACAGCTACAGGTTTCTTTTGGGGTCATTCCCAACCAGAAGACGACGAGTACACTAGGAAGTTTATTGCTAGTGCTAGGAAGCGTCTTAGTGAGGGCTACACTGTAGAATACACTTCATGGTGGTAGCATGAAAAGAGTCTGGCCCTACAAACTACGTGGGGAGTGCTTGACACCGGGAGCAATCTATCATATAAGCATAGCACCAAACAGCGTCGGCGTTCAAGTAGACATGCCGATGCTGCTTAGTCTAAACGAGAGACAAGCGGAGAAGCTAGAAAATAATATACATGATGCGCTAGAAGAAATCCTTTCCGATTTTTTTGTTGACAACCAACCCAACACCCGATAAAAGAAAAGCACAACAACGGAGGGCAACATGCTCAAGATTAGTGATGGTAACTCTAAGCTGCGTAAGACTGGTACTAAGGTTAAGGCTCACCTTGCGGAGCATGGCTCCCTTGCGGGGTTCGTGCCACGTCCCGGCGCTTACCGTGTCGTATCTTTCAACATTCCCGCTGGTGGTTATGAGCTAGATGGTAAGGCTTACACTACGTGTCCCGGTGCTGGTGCTTGTCTAGCACTATGCTACGCTCGACAAGGCACGTTCTTGTTTAAGGGTAGCAAGCGAGTACGTATTGAAAACCACCAACGTCTACTGGTTACCTACGCTACACAAGGTTTCGATGCAGTAGTTGACATGCTAGACCAAGCGGTTAAGAGTATGAGTAAGAGGGTCGCCGTGGTTCGCTTGCATGACTCTGGCGATTTCTTTAAGACGTGGTACGTCAAGGCTTGGATGGAGGTTATCGGTCGTCACCCTGACATTCTATTCTACGCTTACACTAAGAGTTTCCCTATGTTCAAGGGTCTTGATATCCCTAGTAACTTCCGGGTTACTTACTCTTTCGGTGGTAAGTTTGATAGCCAGATTGACGGACCTAACAGCCGTATCTTCGCTACACTTGACGAGCGTATTGCGGCTGGTTATGTGGATGGAAACGACAGCGACATGCCAGCTATCCTAGGCGAGCACAACATCGGGCTTGTCTACCACGGTATTAAGAAGCCTACGGTAGAGCAGTTTGACGCGGTTCGCTAGTCGCCGCCATTTTTTCACTTGACAGCCTAGCCAACGTCGGATAGGTTGTCTTCACAACAGACGAGAGGAAACAAAATGAATAATGTTCTTACCATTAGCCAAGAAGAGATGGTTCAGCGTGTGATGAAAGCTGTCCGTACTACCAAGTTCTTTACGGTGACATACCATAAGGACGACGGTAGTCTCCGAACCTTGAACGGACGTGGCAGAGTCCGTACCTATAAGCTAGGTAACCCAGGACGAGCATGGAACCCAGAGCCTACGGGGCGTGTCTTCATGTGGGATAGGCAAAAGGGAGCATACCGCACGGTCAATGCAAAGCGTACTATTGAGGCTACCATTGACGGTGTGACGTATAAGACAAGGGGCGAGATTCTGTATAGTACAGAGGGCGAGGTTGTTTATAGTACAGAGGGTAAGGTTATCGCTCCAGAGCGAATCTAAAACAACTTGACAGCCTAGCCAACACAAGCTAGGTTGTCTTCACAAACGGAGCGAGGACAATGAAAATACTAAATGGCACATTACTTCGCTTCCTAGCAGACGAGGGTATTATTAAGACTATGGCAGAGGGCCGTAGACTGTTAGCCGGTGGAGCGATACGAGTAGACGGTGTAAAGGTTAGAACCAACGTAAGCATCGAAGGCGTAAAAGTTGTGAGGGTAGGAAAAAAACAAATCACCTTGACAGACTAAACCAAACCCACTACATTCAGAACACACAACGGAGGCAACGATGGAAGCAACTACACTACCCGAGCTTACAGACGAGCAAGAAGATATTGTAGTGGGTCTTACAGACCAAGTAGACCGATACATGACGAACGAACCCCTAAGAGGGGTGGAGGTAGATGATGGTTTTTATTATGATTATGGTAGCATTACGAACGCTTGGCACTCGCAACCAAGCGTAGAGTTTACAGAGGATTGGGGAGAGATTGAACTTGACGTGGGAGAGGTAGAAGATTATATCTTAGACCACCTAGTCGAGTGGGCTTCCGAGGAACATAGTAACATTTACTATAACCTACAGGGACGATACGAAGATACCATGCACCACACAAAGGCAAAATGGTATTGGACTAGGAGTAAAGGAAAAGTATTCCTATGTTGCGAGTTGGCTTGACAACCTAAACCAAACACACTACATTGAAAACACAACCGAGAGAGAGGAAATAAAACAATGGCTACTGCATCTACACTTAGTAACCTTACTGACGTCTACTCTGAGAGAGTTACGAAAAGAATGGAAGAGCTACAGTTTGCACTAGACGTAGCACAACGCGAAGGACTAGGAGAAAATAGAGAGGGCTCAGACGAGATTGCTATGTCAGTACATATAGAACATAGTGCTCATGCCCTTATCAGAGCTATGGTTCAATACCTAGCTGTAGTAAGGTATCAGTGATGGAATAAAGGTATAGGATAGTGGGAGAAAGTGGGTGAAAGTGGGAAACACTAAAATAATCCACAAAGTCCATTGACAAGAAAGGCCCCAAGCGTTACAT
>Ga0208427_1000320_pt1 | contig 20571 bp, 36 predicted proteins | sample DEB08_DNA_FD_184532 | JGI IMG/M metagenome (GOLD analysis project Ga0208427, IMG submission 184532) | Aqueous microbial communities from the Delaware River and Bay under freshwater to marine salinity gradient to study organic matter... | ecosystem: Environmental > Aquatic > Marine > Coastal ...
ACACGGATGGTATTGGTCCCGCATTAAGTTCATATGATGGTGAAGAACACGAAGAACATATAAATGGTACTTGGTATCATGCTATTAGGGTAGAATAATAGTTCACAAATCAAATAAAATTTATTATGTTTTCTTCAAATATTAATGAATGAAAACGAATTGGATATATACCGAACCAATAGACTTTGAACATAAACAATATGTTCTATTAGATTACTACCAAAAGTTAGAAAAAGAGTTTGATGATTTAAAGTTATATCCATCATTTCAGGACATAACATTACATTTGGCTAATATTAACTTAGCTCAAAGTAAGTTACAATATCTGACAACAAAAAATCCCATCACACAACCTGACGAAGAGATTTTAATAAGTGAGATAAAATACCACTCACCAAAAATTAAAAACGAAGATGACATCGAGGTCATCAATGAGGTTGTAAAATATTCAAGGGAAAAATTCACACAACTTTTTATGGTGGGAAAATCACTTTGGGAAATAGTTAATGAATCTATTTCTTTAAAGTTGGTTAAGAACTATGAACAACTAATGACTGGTAATGGTTATTTTAAGTTTGTTCTTAACGATACTTTATACATCTATGAATTTAAAATAAAAGGTGGGGAACTTCATACTCAAAAATGTTACATCAATGAAATTTATAAGGGTAAAGTACAGGGTTCATATCAGTTAATGGTAGATAACACATCCTTTACCAATCCTGATATTACAAAAGAAGATTTGGTTAAATTATTACCATTATTTGAGATTACAATAGACCCAAGGTTTCCATTAGAAGAAACGACATTACCTTTAATTAAAAGAAAGATAACCAACTACGTTATGCAGACGGTTAAAATAAACGAAATAAAAGAAATTAACAAAGATGGAAATTGAAAAGATTATTCAGATGATTAAAGAAACTCCAAATGATTTTGATTTGGGTGAAAAAATAAGACAGTACTATTGGGAGAATGAAGAAACCAGATAACATTGTTTGGGACGAAGAAAGTCAGAAGTATAATGCTTCGATACTACCTTATGGTACTAGTGTATCTGCGCCTGTTATTAAATTAGATGATGTTGGTGCATTTAAGGAAAGAGGGGTAAACAGAGTACAAAAGAGTTTCAACGCGAAATACAAAGAACTGGTAGATGAGTATAATGATTTATTAGATGCGGTTAAACTAAATAACATTATTTATAACTCAAATTATTCATTTGAACCAGTAATTGGTGAAATTTATCATTTATATGAAAGACATAATGGACAATTTTTTTTATCTTTGATATCACCACAAGAGTGGAATAGAAAACACATAACATCAGTAAGATTAAATTCAGAACACAAATGGGTTTTAATAAGAGATACATCACAAGAGAAATGATAATTAATAAGTCGGATTCCGACTTAAAGAAATTATTTAATGCTGATGCATTTATCTTCGATATGTGGTCATCAAAGTTTTTCCAACTATATAAAGAGGGGATGACCAAAGATGAAATATTATTGATGTTCCAAAATTGATTATAAAATAATTTTTAACTACTTTGTATAAAACTATAAACCATGAAGAAAAAAGAAGACAAACTATCAATTTTAGAGGGTAAACTAAGACAACCCATTCACATTTCCTACATTTCAAAGTATATCCTTAAGACAACTGTTGAAGAAACAAAAGAAATTCTAAAACAGGCTATTGAAGAAGGTATTATTGAGGAAAGTGGTTACGCTAAAGATTATTATGTTTTAAAAGGATTCAAAGTAAAATGAGTAAAGAGATGGTAAATCATCCTGACCACTACGGTGGTGAGGGAAATCCGTATGAGGTGATTAAGATTGCAGAAGCAACAGGGTTGGACCAAGATGCTTATCTGTTTAATGTATTAAAATATATTGTTAGGAGTGGAAAAAAAGATGGTAATCCTCCTGTACAAGATTTAAAGAAGGCGTTATTCTATTTAGACAGACGTATTAAAGTATTAGAAGATGGAGAAAAATAAGATTTATAATGGTGACAGCCGTAAAGTAATGACAGAGATGGACGAGAAGTCCATTGATTTGATTGTTACTAGTCCACCTTATGGTGTGGGAATCGACTACGATAGTTGGGACGATGATAAAGAGATTGCTGACTATATGGAGTTCACCAGAGAATGGTTAAGAGAGGCGTATAGAGTTTTAAAAGACGATGGACGTATCGCATTGAATATTCCATATGAGATTAATCGTCAGAGTAAGGGTGGTAGAATTTATTTCTCTGCTGAGGTTTGGATGATTATGAAAGAGATTGGTTTTGGTTTCTTTGGTATTGTTGACTTAGAAGAGAGTTCACCACATAGAAGTAAAACCACAGCGTGGGGAAGTTGGATGAGTCCATCAGCACCATACATCTACAATCCAAAAGAGTGTGTAATTTTGGCATACAAAAAGAAACACAAGAAAGATATTAAAGGTACACCACAATGGGAAGGTGAATATCAGATGGTCCCAAACGAAAAGATTGAAGGTGAGTTCAGAAAGAAATTAGTCTATGATGAGAAAGACAAAAAAGACTTTATGTCTTTGGTATTTGGACAATGGAATTACTTTGCTGACACACAACAAAAGACAAAGGCAACATTCTCAATGGATATTCCTTACAGAGCAATTAAGATTCTATCATTTAAAGAAGATGTGGTAATGGACCCATTCAACGGTTCAGGGACAACTTGTTTGGCGGCTGAGATGTTGGGAAGACCATGGATTGGTATTGACATCAGTCAGAACTATTGTGAAGTTGCAAGAGAGAGAATTAGAGAATATCAAATAAACCAACAACAGTTAGAAATTGTATTAGATGAACATTCAAAACATTAAGGTAATTGACTCAGATACTATTATAATAACAACGACAGATGGTAATATTATGTGGTTTGAAAAACATAAGTTGGAAGGACCACATAGAAGTTGGTATGATAATATATTGGCAGCAGCACAATCATTAGTAAGTGAAACCTCTCGTAAATGAGGGGTTTTTTGTTTATCAGTATATTTATAATAAACGTTTTTAAATATGAAAAAAGTAATAAGATTAACGGAATCTCAGTTAGAAGAAATTATCAAGAGAGTCATTTCTGAACAAGAAAATGAGGAAGTTACAAAATTTCACAAAAATAATGCTGACAGATTGATGAACGGTGTTAAACCTGCTGAAAATGGTAAGTATTGTTTTACTAAAGAAAGTTTAGCTCAAGATATTGCTAATACTGGTATAAAAAATGTTTATGATAAAGACATTAAACAATTATTTCGAATTAAACCTGGTCAAACTTTAAGTCATTACCAATCTATGACAGACCAAAAAGATGCTATAATTACTATGAATCATCTTTGTAAATTAAAAGACCCTAAAGGTTTTAGGGCTGGAGATGTTATTGTAGTTGATTTTTTACCTTCACACTAAAAGATATGAAAAAACTTATTCAAGAATCAGGGTTAAGAAATATTAAAGTACTTGCAGATAGATACCCTAAAGCCAAAATATATTTTCACCAAGACTTAGATGGTGTTACCACTGCTTTGGCTATGAAAAACTATTTGGAAGATAATGGAATTAAAGTTGTTGATTCTGAAATTATTCAATACGGTGATAAGGAGTTTGCAATTAAAAAAGAGGATGCACAAGGAGACACGATGCCAGTATTGGTTGACTTTGCTCACGGTAAACCAATGTTTGTAATACACACAGACCACCACGATTCACAGAGTGGGGTTGAAGGTGATACTGCAACATCGTTTAGACCATCACGTTCTAATGTTGCGACTTTATCACAAATTATGTCACCAAAAGAAATATTCCCAAGTGAGGACATTACATTAATATCAACGGTTGATTCGGCAGACTTTGCAAGATTTGGATTACAACCAAAAGATATTATGAATTTCATATTTCAAATCGATAAGAGCAAGGAATTACAACAGAACAAATTCGCCTTAGGGTTAGCAACAAATAAGTTATTGTTAGCTTATAAGAACAAACCTGGTTTCTTAGAAGAATTGGTTATGACTTCACAACCATCTCTTTTAAACATTTATCAGAATATTAAAAGGATTGCAAATGAAAGAAACTTTGCAACACCTCAAGAGATGGACATCCATCAGAAGTCTTATGTTGAAGCACAAAAACAAAATCCAAATGTTAGATATGAAGATGGAATTATTATTCAGTACGGTGGAGGTTCTATGATGAAACCTGGTTCGTATGACAGATATACTCCATTTGAAAATAATCCCGAGGCTGACTTTTTAGTGATTGCTTGGCCAATGGGTTTGGTTCAAGCATCTTGTAATCCATTTAAAACAGAAAGAGAATTAAAAGGAGTAAACTTAGGGGAGATTGCACAGGAAGTTTTATCAAAATGGGAAGGACAGTTAAAGGAAAAGATTATACCACTTTCAACGATTAAATGGGTTTCTGAAACAGCATTGAAAGAAGGTTCGGTTGGTTTTACAAATGCTGACCTTGAAGCATTCTATGGAGATAAAATTCGTAGTATTGATGGTGGTGAAGAAAAGATGGAACAACTTAAACAAATTATGGATATTCCATCAACAGAATTGACTGAAGAACAATGGGCAGTTCTTGACCGTTTAGGTGTACCTGCTTGGGAGATGATTCAAGCAAACTCTGGTGGACACAAATGTATTACAAACATTTCAGCATTAAATTATTTTGGAAGAAGTAAAAGACCACCACAAGGAAAATATAAGTATAGTAAAGACAGTGGTGACGCACCATACGTAAAATTTGCTAAGATGATTCAAGCAGAATTTGTCAGGTTACTAAAAGAAAAGATTAATAAATCTAAATCAGAATAAAGAGAAGGAGACATTGTCTCCTTTTTTTATACCTAATTCAGAACAAGTACCACCTGGTAATTCAACAACTCTGTTACCAAATCCGCAGTAACTGGTGCAATCGTCACTCTCACATGGAGGACAGTTTTCATGAATTTCAGTAATTGTATTGTTATCTAACATAATAATATCCAAAGGTATAATACAGTTCTTCATCCAAAAACATTGTTTATCCTTTTCTGGCATTACAAAGTACATACCATTGAAAGAATCATCAAATGTTTGGTGCATCATTCCCTTTTTTATGGATTCAGGTGACAATGCTAGTTTGACTTTGAAAATATTATCTTTTACAATTAACTTCATAAACATAAATATAACGTAATTAGGATTTAAGATGAACAGTTTACTTTACAATGCTTTGGTAGCAAAGTACGAATCAGACAAAGCACAAGCTTTGGATACACTTGAAATTTACTTTAAAAATTCCGTAGGAATTGGTGAACACCCTCAACAAGTAGAAGAAATGGATGCGATGGTTGACCTTTTGGCTACCGCAGAAGACAAACTTGCGGCACTAAAAGACAACTTTAATGCTGCTGGAGAATATAAATATTAAAAAAATTCACTCAGGTACTTGACAGAAACGAATTTTTTTATACCTTTGTATAACCTTTTGAAAATTACAAGATATTTATATCTTACCCTACTGAGAAAAAAATCAGAAAAATTTTTAGAAGGTGTTTGACAAACCGAAAAACTTTTTGTAAGTTTGTTAAACAAAAGAAAAAACGGTGAGAAATCACCAAACGTTCTTACACTTAAGAGAAATTTGGTTTAATATAACTAATTAAAGACTTTGGAAGAGATTCCATATTTTAAGAACCCTTAAATTAGAAATTAGTATATTAGCCATCGGCGGTTTAGCGTCGTTAGATAACCCCTGTGAGGGGACTAAAGGGACTGAAACGGGATTAGTACACCGTGAACGTTCGCAGGACTTAGGTCTTGACAACTAAACAAAGTGGCTACGGCCGATTCCCCGAGGGCAACTGCTGGGGGGAAGAGGTTACTCTGAGTCCGTGGAATATCAGAGTTGAGATGGAGACATCAATAGGAAAAGCTACAGGTGACGGTTCGACACTCCCTGCCAGGAGTTGTAGGGCTGGGTACCAGTCTAAAGGGTTTCCGAGACGTAGAAGTCTACGAAGTCCTGACCGACCGTGAACAGGCAGGTTCACAGGGTGGTGTGAAGCATTTTGTTCCCAAAAGGAACGAACCTTCTCCCGAAGCACATCGTCCATTTTTCCACAGATGCTAATTTTAATTAACTATTAAAATGACAAGCACAAGACTTCGGGCGTTGACAGTGAAAGGTGTCTAATACTTCAGACATTAGTCAATGAAGTCATCGGTTAGACCGCAAGTCTACTGATGTCAATCATAAAAGACCTGGTGGGACGGCCATCCCTTAGAGAGTCCGCAAGACTTTACAGAGTTAAGTAGTGGTTGAGTTGCTGACAACGAGAAGAGTGGTTCACTCAAATAACCGACACTGACTCAATATCACGGGCAATCGTGATGGACAAGTGAGGAACCGACAATCAGGATAATCTCACAAAAGATGGGTCACATAGACGTGTAGTCTCAGCGTTTTACCATACACCTTCCTTAACCTCAGAGCAACCCTCTGAGGTTTTTTTATGCCCTTATTTGTTTGTTTGCAATTAATTCCTTATCTTTGTATAACAAAACAAGGAAATTATGGCAGTTCAAAAGTATATCAATATCATTCACCCACAGTTCGGGAAATTAGTTCAAGAAACTTTCGTTGACGAGGTTCAGTTTCGTTTGTTCCTTCAGTTGGTACATTCTTGTATCGAATTGAATCAGGACCTAACTAGCTTCAACGCTCGTGACTTCTTGATTCACATTCCTCACAATCTTTTGAAGGAGTGTATCGTTATTGGTAACACTAAGGAGATGTCATTGGGAGAATACGCAGTACAAAAATCTAAAATGGAGGGGTAATGAAATATCGGATAGGTGAACAAGTAATAAATCGTAATAGTGGTGAACTAGAAATCGTTGAGAGTTGCGAGTTAATTTCTGATGTTGTCTTATACTACACAGTTTCTGGTAAGTCCTTTGCTGAGAATCAGTTGGGTAGGTATTGGAAGACTGTAGAAGATGCTGAAGAGATTATGGATAGTGTTGTAAAACATTTTAACACTAAATTAGAAATCGTTGGTGATGATTTTAGTTGTCCTAAACGTATGTTAAAAAGACTAAAGGAAATAGAACAAAAATATAAAAAATGAAAGACATGATTAAATACATAAAAAATTTGACTTGGAATCTATTTTTAGTATTATGTTTGGTTGGATACTTCACTTACCTATTTGTTATGGCGTTCTATCCTTACATTATTGGTGTAGTTGTACTTTACTTCTTATATAAGAAAAGACAAACAGTTTTAAAGGTGGTTAAATACTTATGGACTAAGAGGGTTGTACTTAAAAAAGTCTTACCAAAGAGTGAAGTTGAAAAGGTTCAGGATATTATCGAGGAAATTCGTTCCAAAGGAAAACTTTCAGATAAGGACCGTACAAACATCGACTTGTTAAAAATCAAATTACAACAGTTACAGAATGTATAAGATAGGTGGATATATAGTAATCTCTGAAACCAAAGAGATAAAAGTCATTCAAGAGATGGAAAGATATCCTGATGATGTGGTAATCTATACTACCGATGGTGGTGGGTATGGTATACGACAATGTAAGACTGTTGAGCAGGCTTATGATGATGAGGTAATGAAAATTGTAAAAAAGTATAGAATATGAATAAAGAAATCCCAACACACGACCCACAGACTGGTGAACTAAATCCGTATTACAAAGAATTAACAGGAAAGGAAAACCCTATGAAAGAAAGTATTATTAATCCCGATTTGTATTCTAAAATTAATAAGAAACAAATCAAGTACACAAAAACTTTAAATAAGTTTGAACCTTTGGTAGACATAAAACATATGCCAAATCAGAAATGGCATAAGGTGGTGAGTTTTATTAAATCGGGGGTGAGGATAGTTGGGTATGGATTTATTCCATTTAACTTGACAATAGCCTGTGGGGTTCTTATTTTAAGTGAAGTTATCGGTATCATTGAAGAGATGGTCTGATAATCCCGAAAGGGTGGTGGAGTTGTCCGACAAGCCTCAAACAGTCGGTCCTAAAAGGTCAGATTCGTCTGACCTTTTTTATTTTAAGATATTTATGTATATGAGTGAAGATGTAATCACATATCCGAGTGAGTTTATGGATGGTATGTATATTACCGTTGTATTTAAAGATAATCCTAATTACGGAGAGTTAGAAAGACTATTTGATGAATATGGGTATGGTTTTTTAGCTCCTGAATTAAAAACAATAATCATTGATGGTGAGGTTTTATTAGGCGATGAATTCACATGGGACGATTTAAAATTTATTGAAGCACATGAGATTGCACATTTAAAATTGAATCACAAAGGTCCAAGAAATCAAAAAGATGAGATGGAGGCTGATTTAGGGGCGTATGTGCTCTTGAATGGTAAAGGTTATAGTGAAGCTATTCAGACGTTGATTGATGAATTTGAAAGTAGACATGGAATAGAATTTAATGAAGATGACATTAAACTTATTCAAGATAGATTCCGTTTTTAATAATTTGATATATTTATCATTATAATACATAGAGTATGGCAAACATAGTTTTAACGGAACGACAACTCAAAAGATTAAAGTCTAAACTGAAAGAAAACCATGATGGTTCTTACATGGCCAAGCAACAAATGTTTACGATTGCCACATTAGCTTATAAGATGTGGGAGATGATGGAAGATGGTGAACAACTTGATGATTGGATGGAAAGTAAAATAGCCCAAGCCGAACAAAGCGTAGTTGCTGTTGTTAAGGCTTACATGTATGATGAGGTTGAGGACTCTTTGGGTGGTATGGAAAAATTAGATTACAACGATTTAGTTATCGGAAAGTAATCTTTTAAACGAATTATTTAATTGATAATTTATGACCTTCTTCTTATAATATAGGGAGAAGGTTTTTTTTATTATGATCAGTTAGACAAACAATACCAAGAATTATTAAAGGATATCATGACCAATGGGTATGAGAAAGGTGACCGTACAGGTACTGGTACCATATCAGTCTTTGGTCGTCAGATTAGACACAATATGTCTGAGGGATTTCCATTGTTAACCACAAAGAAAATGGCTATTAAGACAATGATGACAGAACTTAAATGGTTCCTAAAAGGAGATACCAACATCAAGTACTTAGTTGATAACGGATGTAACATTTGGAATGGTGATGCTTATAAGGCATATGAGAAATATGCAATGGCTAATTCCTATGGTGTTGATATCTTATCAATGGATGAGTTTATCAACGAAATCAAAACCAATGATGAGTTTGCTAAGAAGTGGGGTGAGTTAGGTCCTATCTACGGAGCACAATGGAGAGGTTGGGGTCAAGGAGCTTTAGAAGACAAACACTTAGGAAAAATAGACCAAATCCAAAATCTAATCAACGACCTTAAAACAAATCCTGATAGTAGACGATTGATGGTTAATGCGTGGAACGTGGGAGAATTGAATAATATGGTACTTCCTCCGTGTCATTACGGATTTCAGGTGTATACGAGACCTTCAACGAGGGAAGAAAAGATTGTTAACCCAGAAAAATATCATGTATTGTCATTAATGTGGAATCAAAGAAGTGTGGATACATTCTTAGGTTTACCATTCAACATTGCGTCTTATGCCACATTACTTCTACTTTTATGTGAGGAGGTGGATATGATTCCTGGTGAACTGATTGGTAATTTAGGTGACACTCATCTTTATTCTAATCACATTGACCAAGCAAACGAACAGTGTGGTAGAAGACCATATAAACTACCAACTATCAAGTTGGAAAATATAAACCTGTTGGATGGGGAATTCGATTATAAAATTGAAAATTACGAATCACACCCAACGATTAAAGCACCGTTAAGTAATTAATTATGAGTGGTAAAAGAGACGACAAAAGTAAACTATTTCACAAACTACATCAACTACAAAAAAGACTTCACAGAATGGAAGATAATCCAGGTCATAGTGAAGAAAAGAAATATAGAAGACTACGTATATTAAAAACTCTTCAAGAAAGAATAAAAGGAAAAGGAAGAAAAAATATTTGAAAACTGAACTAATCTTACACTTTATTCGAAAGTACTATGTGGTTGATTGTTACAGGACTTTACATCATAATAAATCAGTAAACATTACGATTAGAGACTACTCTGATGCTCATCCAGAGACGGGACAAATTGTGCCGATTAGTTTAATAAAACATAAGGAGATTACTTTCTTATGGCAGTTTGGAAAAAAAATGACGGGTATTGATTTATACCATAAAAAATGGGCACATCATCTTCCTGGTGATATTATGAAAACTTTTAGACACCCAAGAACACAAGACTTCTTCAAGTTTTTAATAGAACAAAAAGTTCCGTGTATCATACCATTAAATGAAGTGCCCTTAGAATTCCCTAATTTATTTACGAATGGACTACAAGAAGCTGTTGAAATCGGTACTACCAAAGATAATATACAAGGTGGGTGATACTAACCTTATATATGAGATAAGTTATGTTGATATAAAAACTGTTGATGGAAAAGCACATGCTATTGATGTGGTATTTAATAGGGTTGATGAAAATAAAAAATACTCAGTTGCGAAACACGTACTTTGTCGAACACTTCAGGATGAATACGGAAAAATATCCAAATATCTTGCAGATTCTAGAGTACTTTTTTTAATTAGGGAGGGTCATGACGTTTGTATATGAGAGAGTATGTGATGTTGGGTATTATATTTATGATGACTTTAGATTTTATAAGTCACAATAAAGGTTTACCTCTTTTAAATTTTTTAAGTAGATTCATTATAGTTCTACTTTGGCCCTTAGCTCTAACCATTTTCCTAAAAGGGTTTTTTGATTCTAATGATTAAATAGAAAAAACTTATATTTATCAGTAATGAATAAAGTCGATAAATACTTTGATATCGTAGGTCTTAGAGTGGACGATGTGGTAAAAAAATACCTAGGAATTAGTCGTGCTGAAGAAGTTGAAATAGATGAACGTATTGGTGAAACTTTAGGTTTGGATGGTATTGACCAAATCATGAGAGATGTGACTAAAAAACCTATTAATCATACTCAGGGTGGTTATAATTTAAGATTTAAGATTTTGAATTACGATGTTGGTGATTATTATATGGGTGTTGATGTTTCGCCAGGTAAAAGACGTAGAACAAGAATATTTACTGTTGATAATATAGATGTTGCGATAGACCCAAAATCAACAGTTACTCTGATGACTAATGGTAATCGATATGAATTAGGTGATTTATATAACTATAGTAATATTGATGAGTTAAATAGAATGTATAACACCGAAGATGACCCAATAACTGAAGATGATATTAATGAAATAGGTTACGAGATTCAAGATGTTATTAGGGATTGGTTATATGATAACGTTTACCCTGTTACTGGTGTTGAGTTCGACACTATAAATGCATCTAATGCGGGACCAAATGATTTGATTGAAGAAATGTACAGAATAAAAACATTAATGAATATTAGTGAAAGTGAAGAAGAATTAATTTATTCAGACAAAGTTGACAAAAAACATCAGAAAAGAATGGACAATATACCCAATTCAATCTTTTCGGATTATGACTATTCAAAGTTTAAAGATATTGAACATCCTGAAAACTTAAGTGATGAAGCCAAAAAAGAATTAGAATTACTTGCACAGATTGAGGTTGACGACAGTTTTGTTGATGAGATGGATAAGGTTAAGAAAGTATACAAAAAGTTCCTTAAATCAAACGAGATTAAGTTAAATGAGGATTTAATAGATAAGATATTAGACGAGGCAGGTGCGGTTATTTTAGATTTAAAATATTACTTTAACAGACCAAGACCATTTCAGTTAAATAAAGTTCATGATATAGAAATGGACGATAAGATGATGGATTCAATGAAGAGTCCTTCATACCCATCAGGTCATGCCGCACAGGGACGACTAATAGGTATGATATTGTCGTATTTTTATCCTGAGTTAGAAACAGAGCTTATGGAGATTGCCGATGACATATCATATTCAAGAAACATGGCAAAGGCTCACTTCCCATCAGATACTGAGATTGGTAAAAAGTTAGGTGAGGATATGTTTAATTATTTGAAAAAAACAGGATATCTTGATAGTATCAAAGATATGATATAACTTTGTATCATGACTTATCAGATACAAAAATTACTTCAACTTCAAACAACACTTTCAGAAATTGCTGCAGAACTTTACGGTGATTTATATGTTTGTGAGGATGAGTTTTGGAATTCACCAACAGAAAAACAATTAAGAAAGGTAACTAACAAACTATTAGATTTGGGTTATGACCCAAAACCTACTAAAATTCAGAAAGTTTGTGCGACTATTATCCAAAAAAGTAAGAAACTAAAATGATAATAATACCAATTATTGTTGTATTAATTATGTTTGTGATAAGTGGTACTTTTTATTTAGAGAAGTACTGTGAACAAAATCCTAATTCTAAAATATGTAAAAAATGGAAGAGTTGGTTTCCTCCTGAAGATTTTGAAGATTAAAAGTGCCAAACACCTTGTTCTTCTTCACCAGCTTCTTCAGTATTCCAAGTAAGCTCTATAGTTGCCATTTTTTTGTCCAAGTCAAAATATATTTGACCTTGTGAACCTTCATTGATTTCCCAACCTCCATAATTTGACAGTAAAGAGTAACATACATCGTCTGCTAGTTTATTTAAATTTACATTACCGTCTGAAGTGTTTGACCTACCTATTTCTTCAACATATCCTGAATCACCACCACCATGAAAATCAAAAGTTAAAACACCCGTATAACCGTCTTTGATAAATTGTTCACAAGCTTTAATTGTGTCTTCATCTTCACTATATTCTTCGTATGGTCCATCTTCACCATAAATTGTATAATACGAGACAATGGTTAAAGTTCTATCTTTTGTATTTATTCTAACCTGATGTTGATACACTTCACTATCACCAAAGTAAGTGTCTAATTCACCACTGATACTTTCCATAAATTGTTCAAGAGGTTTACTAATGTCTATTGGTAGTGCTATATATTTACCGTTACAATATATTCTATAACCGCTGTGGCTATTTAAACTATAGGGGTCAAAATCAATATCAATTTGAGGGCATTCTTCTTTTTCTAAGAATTTACTAATAAGGTTTAAATATACTTTTAGTTGTTTGTTCATGATAATAAATATTAGTCTTCTATCTTTAATTCCACTGTTCTAATCATCCACATAGGTTTTTCTCGTGAATGGAAGGCATCAATCCAGTCTTTTGCTGATGGGATGGTATTGAAACAATCTTCTTTTACGTGTTGTTCTCCAACATATCTGGTATATACAGTTTTACCTTCACTGTTTATGAAAGACTTACCGAATACTTTTTCACATTCAAATATTCCTTCAGAATGGTGTCTAAATGCTCTATGGTTAGAATGACCAATCCATGATTTGGTTTCATCAAACCAATCGTGAATGTGAATATAATCTCCAACAGTTCCACCAAACTTTTTGACTGAAGATTTTGCATGTAGTAAAGGATGTGCCATATACTTTAAATATATTGTTTTTAATGTATTATTAAATAAAAAAACTATGAAAATATTAGTAACAGGAGGTGCGGGATTTATAGGTCACCATTTATCAAACACATTATATAGTATGGGTCATGATGTCCACGTGTTGGATAACCTATCAACAGGAAAACAGGAAAGGTTGGTTGAAGGGATAAAATTTCAATTAAAAGACTTATTGGTGGATGAATTACCCGATGAGAGTTTTGATGCTGTGTTTCATTTAGCGGCGCCAACATCGGTTCAGGAGTCTTTAGAAAACCCTGATAAATATAAAGATGGATGTTATCAAATGACAATTAATGTTGTTGATTGGGCTGAGACTCATAACGTAAAATACTTTACGTTTGCTAGTACTGCTGCGGTGTACGGACCAACAGAAATAATTCCAACAAAGGAAGATGATGAGTTGAATCCAATATCACCGTATGCCGAATATAAATTATTCTCAGAACAGTATTTAAAAACTGTATCGTCAGACAAACTTCAGATTACAGTAACAAGGTTCTTCAATGTATTTGGTGAGGAACAACCTAATAGTGGTTCATATGCACCTGCAGTTGCCATATTCTTAAAACAATTTGCAAATGGTGAACCAATCACAGTAACAGGTGATGGACAACAAACAAGAGATTATATCTATGTTAGGGATTTGGTTAATGCTTTGATGATGACAATAGAACCTCAACCGTATGAATACAACATTTATAATATTGGTTCAGGTAATGAGATTAAAATTATTGATATTGCAAAAACATTTAATCATGAAATTAAGTTTATTGAAGAAAGAAAAGAACCAAAAAGAAGTTTAAGTAACATAGAAAAAATAGAAGAAGAATACGGATGGGAACCAAAAACAAATGTTATTGAGTGGTTAAAGATTAAACTATAATATTTATTGTTATGTTTAAATACATTTCAGAGATATTAGGTAAGTTTTCAATGGGTCAACGAATAATTGCGTTGTTGTTACTTTTATTAACAATAACAATTATATCAATCACACCCAGTATTCTTGATGCGTTCACACAAGATAATACAGAATTAAGTGAAAAGATTGAAAAGCAATCCTCTGAAATAAAAACTTTAAATATTGAGATTGACACTTTAAACAGTAAAATTATCAGAAATGCTAGACAATGTACTGATGATATTTTAGAACGAGAACAACAAATAATGGCGGAAATTGATAGGTTAAGAAATCAAATAGAAAACACTCCTGTTGTTATGTCACGTGAAATGAGACTGTACGATGTAAATGATACTATTGAGGTGACGCGTCAACCTGCATCGGTTACGATAGAAGACCCACGACCTAAATTAATGATGGATGGGTTAAAGAAAATCAAAAATGGTATAGTTGAAGATATGAAAAATAGAAGTGGTAAGTAATTGTTTTTACAGTTTATTTCTTTTATCTTTTGTTAAAATACCATAATGAGAGACGTATTATTTAAAATTATTAACCAATTTACCAAAGGAGTTGACACATACCACAACAATGGTTCAATGTGGTTTATCTTTACTGATGAAAAAAAATGGGTTATTGAACTCACCAAAGAAGGAACCTTATGGTATAACTTCTATTTTTTTCAGGACTGTTTTAAATACCTGTCTTTGGATGTTGTTGAAAATCAACACTATATAACTGAGTGGGTTGAAGATACCATTCAAAATGGGGTGAGGTACACCACCCAATACGGTTGTGACGACACTACATTTGTTGAAAGTGTCATTCAAAATGGTATTAAGGAGGTGAAGAATTGTTCGGTCTCAAATGATGAAAACGCAAAAAACGCGATTGAATTTGGTATTAAAGAAACTCACGAAGATGCGTACCACAATAAAGGGCGTGTTGAAGGTGTAATTAGAAATGGGATAATAGAAACAAGACATGGTATACATTTCTTTGAAGATACCACCGAAAATGTAATAAAAAATGGAGTTAAAGAAACCAAATCACCTGGTGCCGATGGAGACTTATTATCAACTATTGAATGGATGGAATCAAATAATGCCGAAAGTGTTCCCGAAATGATTGATAATGTTATTGAAAATGGAATCAAAGAGGTTAAAGAACTCCCCGACCAAAGTGGTGAACTAAATGGTTATGGTGAATATTATGCTCGTCAGAAGAATATGACTTACCCACATACGGATATTGTAAATGATGTGATTACTGATGGTATAAAAGAAACCAACTGGAGAAAGGTAGATAACCATCCAACTTATTTGGACCATATACTTATTTGATGAGACGTGGGGAAGTGTGACTGTGGAAAGTGTTGACTTATGTAATGTTAATTAAGACCCTGTTATTCTTTTACGGTCAACGATTCTAACAATATCAAGATACAAATCACTTAAATCAAAATCGGGGTCAGACATTTTATCTTGTAAATCACTCTCACGATAAGCTGTATTGTCTAAAATAAACTTCATCATTTCTTCATCTGTAATATTCTCAGGTAATGTTGGAACAGGAACACAACTGTCAGTACTAGACTTTATATAAACTTCATCCATAGATAAACCACTTTCACCTACAATATCTTCAAATTTAGGGACCATTACTTCATCATACCATTCTTCAATCATATAAATTGCATATGCTTGTCTGATACTGAAAGTGTTTTGTAATTCACTAATTAGCTCTTTAGAAATTGATAAGACACCTTTATCAAAAACACCATTATCAAAATAATAAACAGCGGTCATGGTTTCTTTTCCATCGTAACACCATTCTTCTTTAAGGTTACCATAGTTATTTTTTTTAGCTATGATTGTTCTGTCTGTTTTATCTACATACATGTTAAGATATAGAATGATTGAGTTCTTAAGATTGTCACTACCTCTAACGAAACGTTGTTTGCGTTCCTGTTCCGAAATGGAACAGGTTGACATCATTTCATGCATTCTATTTAATTCTTCCTGTAGATTCATATGTAATAAATATTCAACAAATTAAAATGGTTATAAAGAAAAACTACCAATATTTATAACATATGTCAAACCCAATTAAATATAGTATAGGTTCAGAATCTCTTGCATTAAAGAAGGGTAACTTCTATATTGGTACTGGTGATGTAGGTAAAGGTCCGACAAATACAACAGGTTATTATAATGGAATAACTCCACCGAGTGGTGGTTATACAATCTATCTTAATAAAGCCACAGGTGGACCATCTATTTATACTTGTACTAATGACACAGAACTCATAAGTTTAACGAATTCCATTGCGGGAACATCTTACACGACAGCAAACGAGTGTTTGGTATACTTTGCCGGACAAACAGATAAAATGGTCTTAAATCGTGACTATGAAGGTGTTGTTACGGATGGTTTGGTTCTTAATTTAGATGCAGGATTTACACCTTCATATCCAAAAAATGGAACCACGTGGTATGATGTTAGTGGTAGTAATAATGGAACATTAACTAACGGGCCGACATTTAATAGTGGTAATGGTGGAATTATAACATTTGATGGGACAAACGACGCTGTAGATATAGGGTCAAGAAATGGGGCGAGTTTTACAGATACAGACAATATGACCGTATCTATTTTTTTAAAGATAAATAATAAAAATGTTGCCGGTGTGTTAGGTAGGTTTATCACAACAGCATCTGCTGATGGTTGGTGTGTGTGGGTGTACAATAACAAAATAATATTTTTTAACAGCAATGCAGGTGGTTACGACCCACCATATAATAATACTGGATATTCTTTTGTTAATGGTGAATGGTTTCACTTCTGTGTAACACGTAATTCCTCAACAAAAGAATTAAAGTGGTATGTTAACGGTCAATTAAATCAAGAGTATACAACTTCTTCAAGTACATTTAAAAAAACAAATAATGGTATCTCTATTGCTTCATTAGGTAATTCTTATTATATGAATGGAGATATTGGATTAACTCAAATTTACAACAGAGCATTAAGTGCAACTGAAGTCCTCCAAAACTATAACGCACAGAAAGGAAGATTTGGATTATAATGGCGAACGCGATAAAATATAGTACAGAAAGTGAGACCCTTGCATTAAAGAAGGGTAATTTCTATATTGGTACAGGTGATGTTGGAAAAGGACCTACAAGTACGACAGGTTACTACAATGGAATAACACCACCGAGTGGTGGTTATACTATATATTTAAACAAAGCGACAGGTGGTCCATCAATCTACACATGTGCGAATGATACGGAACTTATAAGTTTAACAAATTCAATAGCGGGAACTTCATATGTAACGGCAAATGAATGTTTTAATTATTTTAATGGTCAAACAGATAAATTAATTTTAAGTGAGGATATATCGGAAATAAGTACCAATGGGTTGGTAATGTATTTAGACGGTATAAGTTTACCATCTTACCCTAAAAATGGTACATCATGGACAAACTTAACAGGTAATGGTTCAAATGCTTCGTTAGTTAACGGTACAATATGGAATTCAAATGGTTATATGACAACGGACGGTATAAATGATAGAATAGATGTAAGTAGACCATGGACACCTGAATTATCAACAGATTATTATACTATTGAAGTTTGGTTTAGACCGAAGATACTTCCTACAGCTCAATTTTCAACTAACAGTCCTGTGTTTGGTGCAAGAATAGGTAGTGATTACATGATTTTTTTATACCCTGCATCTTCAAGTCAAAGTAAAATAGGTGTTAGTTACGATGATTCTCGATATAATTCATCACATCAAAGTACGTATGGTATTTCAGCTAATGAGTGGATACAATTTGTACATGTAGGTATACCTTATGTGTATAATGGTTACAACAGAGGAAAATTAAAATATTATGTTAATGGTGTTTTAGATAAAGATACTTTTGATTCTGCAGATACAAATGGATATTCAATACCAAATCCATTTTATGTGGGTTATGATGCTAGATGGGGTGCATATTCAAATTTAGATATGGGTGTTATAAGAATATACGATAGAGAATTAACTTCTGATGAAGTATTACAAAACTTCAACGCACAAAAAGATAGGTTTGGATTATAATGGCAAATGCGATAAAATATAGTACAGGTTCTGAGTCTTTGGCTTTGAAGACAGGTAATTTCTATATCGGGACAGGTGACGTAGGTAAAGGTCCGACATCAACAACAGGTTACTACAATGGAATCACTCCACCTTCAGGAGGTTATACAATCTACCTAAACAAAGCCACAGGAGGTCCATCGATATATACTTGTGCGAATGACACAGAACTGGTAAACGTTACAAATTTAATTGCAGGAACGTCATACACAACAGCAAATGAGTGTTTTGTATACTTTGCTGGACAAACTGACAAAATGGTCTTAAACAGAGATTATGAAGGGATTGTAACGGATGGTTTGGTTACTCATTTAGATGCGGGATTATCAACATCATATCCTAGAAATGGGACAACATGGTATGATAATAGTATTAGTGGTATAAATGGTACATTAGTAAATGGCCCTACATATTCAAACAATGCTATAGTAACTGATGGTTCAAACGACTATGTACAGATATTTCAATCGGGTGATTTAACAACAGAAAGTTGGACTTTTAGATTTGTTGCAAAACAAACTTCTTATGATGGTAATAGGAGAACTTTTTTTGGTCTTAGTAATAATGGTGATTATGCATATAGAGTATTTAATTGGCAAATATGGAGTAACGGAACATATGATTATGTTTCATTTATAGGGAATGGTACAAGTTATAATTCAACATCATATACGTCTGTATCATCTTCAACAACTTTAAAAGATTATTGTGTTACTATCACACCAAGTTTAGTAATCTATTATGAAAATGGGGTGTCAGTTCGAACTATAACATCTACAACTATGAGATATACCTTTAACAGGATATGGTTAGGAACAAGAGGAAATCAATATTTAAATGGTGAATTTTATTTACTATCGGCATATAATAGGGAGTTATCCTTGTCTGAAATACAACAGAATTACAACGCACAAAAAGGTAGGTTCGGATTATAAAAAGGGGGTTGGGGGATTGAACGTTGCCACCATATGAAAGAGCATTTACAATGAGTGGTTGTTTATTATTTTTAAACAAAATAATCACACATGAAAACATTTAAGGAGACAGTCCAACAATTACCTGAGCAACCTGATATTATTTTTATTATCACGGACCAAGAAAGGGCAACACAACATTTCCCTGATAACTGGGAACAAGACAACCTAAAAACATTAACATTTTTAAAGGAGAACGGGTTTAGTTTTGACCGAGCATTTTGTAACACGTGTATGTGTTCACCAAGTCGTTCAACATTATTCACGGGGACATATCCTTCACAACATCAGGTTACACAGACCTTAACCACAGGTGGAGTATATTCTGATGGTGAGATTCAATTAAACAATCAGACACCAAATATAGGTAGAATATTAGATGAATTAGGTTATGATGTACAATACCGTGGCAAGTGGCATTTAAGTAAAGGTGCTGATGGTGGTGACCCATTAGCCAAAGACATTGCGTTGTTTGGTTTCAAAGGATGGATTGGTCCTGATGCGGGTGAAGATGCCAAACCTGAGAACTTCGGCGGAGGTTATGCAAATCATGACGAGAAGTATATTCAAGAGGCGATAGAATATATCGAAACGGTAAAGGAAAAAAGAAAGAAAGGTATTCATCAACCGTATTGTTTAGTATTAAGTTTAGTAAACCCACATGATGTGTTAGGATATCCAAACTTTGTTCAATACGGGTATAGTGAAGAAGACTATACAGGAAGAGATATTCCAAACCTTCCTGACACGGCATCAGAAGATTTATTAAAGAATGCTAAACCTGTGGCACAGTTTCAAACAAACATCGCAGCTGATGGTTTATTAGGTGTATTAAAGAATGATGACATGAAGTTAAATTATTTAAACTTCTATGCAAACTTATTAAAGAAGATAGACGGACAGATAGGTCAGTTTATCACGGCATTA
>Ga0208427_1000336_pt1 | contig 20288 bp, 9 predicted proteins | sample DEB08_DNA_FD_184532 | JGI IMG/M metagenome (GOLD analysis project Ga0208427, IMG submission 184532) | Aqueous microbial communities from the Delaware River and Bay under freshwater to marine salinity gradient to study organic matter... | ecosystem: Environmental > Aquatic > Marine > Coastal ...
ATGGCTCCTAAACGCGAATCGCTAAAATCCACACAACACACAATTGCTCCTGCTTATAACAAAGGTGCTTATCAAGTTATTAGCAAGGATTGTATCAAAGACATAGGGAGATAATATGTTATTCACAGCACTTAAAAAATACGCAGACTTTACTGGAAGAGCAAATAGACAAGAATATTGGGGATTGTTTTTATTTATTTTTATTGCTTCATTCGTTGCAACTATTCTCGATTTAATGTTTTATGCTACAGTTGAGATAGGTCCGTTTTATTTTATATTAATACTAGGGGTTTTTATTCCGTCAATTGCAACATTAGCAAGACGCAATCGAGATGCAGGATGGAGCCAGTGGGCATTTATTTTGGTATTCATTCCACTTGTTAATCTTATCTATTATATTGTTATCGGGTGCGTACCGACAAAGGAAAAATAAAATGACAGACGACACCGTAGCTACGATTGCGCCTGCCTATAACAAAGGTGCATATCAGGTTATCAGCAAAGATTGTATTAAAGACATTGATCGATAGGAGAAATAAATGAAAGTAATTAGTATGAACCTTCGCAAAAAAGACTTTGTGAATCACGCACGCACTTTATTCGGTGAGGACCGTGTGACCATTACTCGTCCGGAGGCAGGGATTGTCCGTGATGAATTGGGCATCAAGTCTACTCCGTCATGGCTTCGCAAACTCAAAACGGATAACCGTGGTGAGTATTGGTTGCCTGCCGAGGATGGCACGTATGGTAATGCCACGGAATCCTCGGCAGCAGTTCCAGCATCACATACCACCGTTGCGATGGCCCCGTCTGCTATCGGTGTGATGGATCAACAGGACAGTTATGTGCCTGAACGATTCAATGGTTATGTCCCTTGGGGTAACTACAGTACGGTTCAGTCCGTGATTAAGGCTGGTATCTTTTATCCAATCTTTATCACGGGTATGTCCGGTAACGGTAAAACTCTGATGGTGAAAGAGGTGTGTGCCAAACTCAAACGTGAATACGTTCGTGCGAACATCACCATCGAGACTGATGAGGATGATTTGATCGGTGGTTTCCGTTTGATTAACGGTGAGACTGTATGGCATGATGGTCCTGTGGTGACTGCCATGAAACGTGGTGCTGTTCTTCTCCTCGATGAGATTGATCTTGCATCCAACAAGATCATGGCACTGCAACCCGTGCTAGAAGGTTCGTCTATCTATCTCAAAAAGATTGGTAAATGGATTCATCCTGAACCTGGGTTCACCGTGATTGCGACTGCGAACACTAAAGGTCAAGGTTCGGACGATGGTCGATTTATCGGCACCAACGTTCTTAACGAGGCCTTTCTTGAGAGGTTCCCTGTGACCATCGAACAGTCTTATCCGACTGCCAAGATGGAAACTAAGATGCTCGTAAACGAGTTGGCAAAACACGACCTGAAGGACGACAGTTTTGTGGACAATCTGATTAAGTGGGCTGACGTTATTCGTAAAACGTTTATGGAAGGTGGTTGTGATGAGATTATCTCAACTCGCCGTCTGGTTCACATTATCGGTGCCTACAGTATCTTTAAGGACAAAATGACTGCCATTCAATTGACCGTCAATCGTTTTGATACCGAGACTAAGGAATCTTTCCTTGACCTCTATACCAAGATTGACGCTGGTGTGGATGTCACGAGTATAAACGAATCATCTCAGGACGATGATGATGACGATGGTGAGGAACTACCTTTCTAGTTCGGGCAAGTATTCTTTATCATTAGTTAAAGAAACCCAGCTTCGGCTGGGTTTTTTTATGCCTATTTTCCTCATAAATATTGTATATGATTAGGAAAATATTATGTCATTTTTAGGACAAGATGGATTCAAATGGGCCATAGGTGTATGTGAGGACAGATTCGACCCAGAAAAGTTGGGAAGAATTCGAGTTCGATGGTTAGGACTTCATACCGAAGACAAAGACAAAATTCTAACTAAAGACCTTCCATGGTCTTCTGTTATGCAATCCGGTACAGGAACAAATATTGCTGGTGTTGGAGATAACTCAAATATTATTGAAGGTACATGGGTTGTAGGATTTTCTACAGATCCAGAGTCATTACAAGAATGGATTGTGATGGGCACTCTGCCCGGTCTCAATACTCGCACTGCTTATAAAGGAGGAAATGTATCTGGCGACACTGTAGAAAATTCTTTCTTTGGGGCTGTACCTCACGCTCGTGCATGGAACAAAGCTCGCGGTGACTTAAAAAAGATACAAGAAAAGTATGACGGCAAAACACCTAATTCTGAAAAAGTTTATTTGGATTATGAGAAAGGGTTTTATGATCCAACAATTGATTTAAGAAATATTCCATATCCTCCATCGGCTGCAAGTTATGGTAATCCAGTTGCAGGTCACTCATTTACTCCAAGTAAAGAAGCTCCAGATTTATCTTTAGAAGATACTGAAAAGAAAATAACCCGAGTACCAAATTACTCTGATGAGAAAGGTGGAGATCATCCATCACTTTTAGATTTAGATGGTCAAGAAAAGGCCAATTGGGAATATGCCACTAAGAAAAGTATTTCTTTTGTAAGAGCCACACATTCTGATGTGCTTCATCATCTTTATAAGACTACTCGTAGACTTACGGCTGATCGAAGATTTTTTCCAGACTGGACACACTTTGGAACTTTCAGATGGCCTGATGCAAATACTTATTTCAAAGTTGGAAATGATTCTGAACCAGAAGGTCAAGAACCTAAGAGAGAATTCTTAGGAGAATACATAGACGCATCTAAAGGACGTGAAGGTGTTATTTTCTCTACAGGTTATCTTGAACCAGATTATTGGTCAGAGAACAGAGAGTATGGAAGTAAAGGTGGAACGTATGGTCCTGCCTTTCCTATTACACGAGACACTCCAACTTATATTCCACAAGATGAAGCTTCTCTAGCAGGCATATCACCTAACGATACTCGTGCAGGATGGGGCCAAGGTTCGGGAGAGGAAACAGGATATTGGTCACTCAAGGGTGAAGACTATCGAGTTCCTAATCCTAGAGTTAGATGGGTTCGTAAGGGTCATCTAACACCAACAGAACGTCAAACTGTCATGGAACTTTTCATGGGAGGTCATTATGGATCAGGCATCTATAACATTAGTGATCCAGATGATGGTCGACAAGACATTCAATGGGATGACGTTAAAGAAGATGATCTAGTAGTCGTTCCAACACCAGATACAAATCCTCTAGCAATGGGAGGAATACCAATATCTTCCACTGATGGAAAGACTGTCACAACCGTGTCTAGTCTATGGGCAGATTCTACAACATACTTTTCTGATTCCAATCTGTCACGAGGAGAACCTTCCAAACCATTACTACAGGCAGGTGACATTGTGCAGATTGCGGGATGCCGTGGTATGCAAGAGTTAAATGGAAGAATATTTCGATTGTTAAGTTGTAGTGATGATGGTAAAAGTTTCACAATGGAACTTGGTACTGCTGATGGTTATGTGTGGTCCGGACCTGGATTTATTTCATGGACTTCCGTTAGAGGACAATTAGGAAATTATAAAGCAGAAGCTGAATCAGTAAAAAACGATAATTGGTCTACCTATTTGGGCGGCGGTGTAGTTATTCCACATAATCCTCATTGGTCTCTCTGTTGGAAAGCAGATATGAGAGAACGTCAAATCAATATTGGTTCTCCTGATCCAGAGACTGGTAAGAATCATATGCACTGGAACCAGCCTGCAGGCGACTACAACGCACGCTATCCTTTTAATAATGTCTACGAATCAGAGTCCGGTCATATCATGGAGTACGACGATACTCCCGGCGCTGAGCGTATTCATCAAATGCATCGTTCGGGCACTTACTATGAGATTGACCACAATGGAACTCGTACTCATTATGTAAAAGGAGATAATTACGATATTCGTTTACATGATGACTATATGTACGTCAAAGGAAAAGTTGTGCACACTTTTGATGACGAGGTAATGATTCGTTATAATGATCGTGCGGATATTTCTGCTGCTTGGAAACTACAGTTATGGTCTGGTGGTGATATTGATATTCATTCCAAACGTAATATTAACTTTAAGGCAGATGGTGATATTAACTTCCAGGCTGACGGCCATATTAATCTTCATGGCACAGGAGTTACTGCCGATCAGACGGATGAATATCGTGCAGGATCAAGAAACGCAAAAGAGAGATCCAAGATTCGTATGAAGGCTGCTCATGTTGAGATTGAAGCAATCGGAGATGATACAAAACCAAAACAATATGGTGTATTCGTACAATCAAATCAGGCACCAATAGGATTAAAGACACTATCAGATGGTGATGCTGGCGATATACATATTGCTGCCGGAGAAGATTTAGAACTATACGCAGAAAAAAGTCAATATCGTCACGCTGCAGGTCCTTCTTCCTTCCAGGGACCATCTGAATATGGTATATACGATTCATCAAATGGAGATTATAGGTTAGGTACATTCAGTAACATTCATTTTAAATCTATGCAAGGAAATGAAGTTCATCATATAAACAATGGCATTACCTTGAACTCTGGATATGACATTCATTTAAATTCTATCAATACATATTTAACATCTTCCGCTACTATAGAAATGCAGTCGCGACTCGTAGATATATATGGAGATCAATCGTTAGCTCTCGTGTCTTTTTCAAACTTAAACATTCATAATGAATGTGGTCCTGTAGAAATAAAGGCTGTCACTGGCACGGGTGGAGCAGGAATCATTCATTTAGCTGGTGATACTTCTGTGAATATTTTTCCAACTTTACTTACTCCATCGAGTGGACTTGGATCTGCGTCAATTCCAGGAAATATCGGAACTCCTGGTTCTATAGCACCAGAATCCGCTAAAGATTCGAGAATATCTGCTATACCAGAAACTTTAGAATTACTCTCTATAGATTTACCCAATCCAAGACCAGCCACAGGAACAAGTGTTAGTACTTTAGCTCTAAATTATAATAATTTAGAAGAAGGAATTGGAGGAGAGAACATTCGTAATTTACACGATACAATTGAAAATATGCAAAAAGGATTAAGTGCTTATGTCACTAAAACTTATCCTTCTACTTCAGACAAAAAGACATATTTAACAGATCAATCTGAAATGGTTAGAACAGGAGGATTTACTCATGAGTTAGAATCTCCCTGGACAGGATATGAAGATCACAATAAAACAATTCTTCCTCTAGGTCCGATAGCAGCACCAAATGTGCCTTTTGATTTTGAATCCAGTGCACCGAGTTCAACCTTTACTATGGCTGGTTGTACTTACGTTCCTCCACTTCCTCCACCAGAAGCTTATGAACTAATTGGTGCTTCCGATTGGGATCAATTTGGTACAGATGTTAGCATATTGGGAGATAAATTATTAGTTACCAACGGTTCGCCGGGGATCCCCGGCGCCCAGGGGCATGTTTCTTTATATATCTATGATTTATATGATGGTTCTAATGAAGTGGAGATATCAGCATCTTCTATTCTTTCGTCTAATGGAGATCCTGGAACTTTTGGTGGCTTTGCTGTTGTTGATAGTCATCCTACAGCAGGAAAAATTGTTATAGGATCTCCGACGTATATAGATAGTGCGCCAGGCCAGTTCAATCAAAATGTTAAGCATGGTGCTGTTGTAATAATGGATAGTGATGGAAGTAATTCTATAATTGTAAAACATCCCACATCCAAGTATTGGAGGGAATTTGGAGTATCTGTAGCGTGCGGTAGCGATAGATTTGTTGTCGGAGAAAGTGATCTATATCCGGATCTATATGGATCCTTCTCCATATACGTTGGTTCTAGAACTATTGGAGCAGCTTACATTTATGATTATAATGGAAGCTTAATCGCTACTATACCTAATCCAGATAATGGAGCTTCTACAACCTTAATCGCGCCAGCTAACGCGAGCTGGATAGATGTTGTTGATGCTACGATTTTTGCTCAACAGGGCGAACTTATTTTTGATCTAGGGGGACCACAAGAACAGCTGGTAACTTATAGCGGCCGCACCGCAATTCCTGGGGGCTGGAGAATATACATTAACGTAGGGACGCTGTCACCCTTTCCATTAGGAGGAACAATTCCTGCAGGCACTACAGTAACTCAACGACAATATCAAGGATTCGGGCAGAAAGTAACTATAGGAAATAATCAAATTATTGTTACTAATCCAAATTCTACGATTCCTGGAGATGGATCAGGGGAACAAGTTGGTGTTGCTTATGTTTATGACTTGAGCGGAAATTTACAGCATACTCTTGTTGGTAATGATACGGATCTTGGTCCAAAGTTTGGATCGTCATGTGCAATAGATCCTATCACAAATAACTTATATATTGGTGCGGCTTTGGCCTCCGATCCTTACGAGTTAGTAGATCCGTCAGAACAGCCCAGTGGAAGAATTCATATGTATGATTCTTCTGGTACTTTTTTGAGTTCTGAATCTGATCCATATAATTGGCTGAATACGCAGACTAATTACTTCGGCGGAGGAGGTGAATGGGTATCCAGCTCGAATGCAAGTTATAGTAATGGTATATCTGTACCAAAAAATTCAGGAGTAGAGAGTTCAATTTTTGCAGTTCTATCACCAAGAGATGATACCTTTTATTCAAACGGCGGTGCGGTACATTTATTCGAAGAAGGTGGAGGGCTTATGACTTATACCTACAATTCATTTTACCAGTTGGATGATGGAACTGGAGACCAAGTAAATTCTCTTGCCATAGATTATGACAGTAGTTCCGGATATATATATATTGTCGTTGGGACGTGGTCTCATGATGAGCATGGTACAAATAAGGGTTCAGTTCATGTTCATCCAATAAACGCTTCAGACTATTTTGGTTGGAGTGCACCTTAAAACTTATATAACATAATTAGGAGAAAAAAATGTTAAACAAATTGATTGAAAAAGTAAAAGATCGAGAAATGAATATGGGACTTCTTATGGTTATTATTGGAATTTTAATTTGGATTATTCCAGTCAAACTCGTTTTAACTTTATTTGTAATTTATGGATTGGTACAAATCTTCTGGAAGAAAGAAGAAAAGATTAGAGACATTCATCATCACCATCATCATAATGGAAATAATGGTAATGGTAAAAAGAAAGTAAGGAAGAAAGCTAATGGCTAAAAAGGCAGCTCAACAAAACAAAATTGAACCTGTAAAGAAAAGAACGTCAATTGGTTGTTCTGTTAGGTCTCGGCCAAAGAATAAAAACAAAAGACGTAACTTTAAAAAGTATAGAGGTCAAGGAAAGTAGATAAATATTAGAACATGGCTACAGAATATAACTCAGGATATACAGATGCACAATCTGTAAACAATAATGGAGAAAGTAGTTTTACTTTCAAGGATATAAATTTATTCTTTTCTCCTAATCCAGTAACAAAAGATATATCTACGGTATCGGATGCTCAAGCAATTAAAAGATCCGTTCGTAATTTAGTTTTGTTAAATCCTGGAGAGAAACCATTTCATCCAGAAATTGGTACAGGTATTCGTGGTGCCATGTTTGAAAATTTTACTCCAATTATTTTGTCTAATTTGAGAACAAAAATAAAAGATACTATTGACAGATATGAACCTAGAGTCACTTTGACTTCAATAAATTTCGGAGTTGAAGAACAAAATTTAGACAATAACACTTTGGCGTGTACCATTAGCTTTATTATTAAAAATACACCAAACAGATTAGAAGAAGTAGAAGTTCTACTCAAGAGAATACGATAATGGCTGCAGGATTAAATACAAAAGGAAAGTTACAAATTACTGAACTTGACTTTGACAGTATCAAAAATAATTTAAAAACCTATCTTAAGGGTCAATCTCAATTTACCGATTATGACTTTGAAGGATCAGGTATGAATATTCTACTTGATACGTTAGCATACAACACTCACTATAATGCTTTCTTGGCAAATATGTTAGCCAATGAAATGTTTTTAGATACAGCTCAAAAAAGAAACTCAGTTACTTCTCATGCAAAGGCTTTAGGATATACTCCAACTTCAAAGACAGCACCAATTGCATATGTTAAGGTTCAAGTCAATGATGCCAACACAACAAGTATTACTATGCCAGAGGGTTATGTTTTTACCTCAATTATAAATGGTGTGTCATATCAGTTTGTAAATATTTCAGATCGAACAATTCAACCGAATACTGGGCTTTATGTTTTTGGTCCTGATGCGGGTATTCCTGTATATGAGGGTACTTGGACGACTACCAGATTTACTGTTGATCTTGCAGATGCAGACCAAAGATTTATTATTCCTAATGATGGTGTAGATATTTCTACTTTACAAGTTCAGGTGCAGAACAGTGTATCTGATAGTACCACAAATACCTATACAAAATCAGATTCTCTTGTTGATATTACTGAAACAACAAAGGCATATTTTATACAAGAAAATGTAAATGAGCAATGGGAAGTTTATTTCGGAGATGATGTTGTTGGTAAGGCTTTAGATGATGGAAATATTGTAATTCTAAAATATGTCGTAACAAATGGTAATGAAGCAAACGGCGCAAGTTCATTTTTTGCTAATAGTAGTATTTCTGGATTTATCGACATTACAACCACTACGATAAATGTGGCTTCTGGTGGAGCTGAAGCTGAAAACTTAGATTCAATTAGAGCAAATGCTCCGTTTAGTTATGCAGCACAAAACAGAACTGTTACTGCTAAAGATTATGCTGTAATGGTTCCAAAACTTTATCCAAACGTCGAGTCTATTTCAGTTTGGGGTGGAGAGTATGAAGATCCTGCAGTTTATGGTAAAGTGTATATTAGTATTCGCCCAAAGGCGGGTAACACACTAACTCAATCTACGAAAGAAAGTATTGTTTCTTTATTAGAAGAATATAATGTTGTTTCAGTAACTCCTGTAATTATAGATCCTGAGACAATTAAAATAATTCCAAAAATTTCTTTTAAGTTTAACAATACAGTAACAACAAAAAGTAAAGAAGATTTGGCTGCACTAATTACGTCTGCGGTTACTACATATTCTGATGATAATTTGGAAAAACATGAAGCTATTTTTAGATACTCTCCATTTGTTCGTTTAATTGATGATGTTGATTCTTCTATACTATCAAACATTACAAGCATCAAGGCAAGTAAAACATTTCTACCATCTCTTAATACTGAGATGAAATATACTATCTCATTTAATAACGGACTGTATCATCCTCATGACGGCCATCAGGAAAAATCAGCGGGATCTACTGAACCTGCAGGCGTGCTTTCTTCTTCTGGATTTAAATACACAGGCGACACTAACACATACTATTATGAAGATGACGGTTATGGTATTATTAAGGCATATTATATTTCTGGTACGGCTAAGGTCTATAAGACATCTGGTCCAGTTGGAACAGTAGATTATACAACAGGAAAAATTATTCTTAACGCGGAAAATATTGCTTCTGTTGAAAACTATGATGGTTCAACTCAGACTAGAATTCGTATTACAATAAAACCAAATTCTAATGATATTGTTCCTGTAAGAAATCAAGTATTAGAAATTGATTTATATAATATGTCCGTTGTAGGAACTGCTGATAGTATTGCAAGTGGATCATCTGACGCAGGAAGTTCTTACAGTACCACAAGTTCATATAGCTAATGGCTACAATCTATAGTAAAGTTTCAACTCATATAACGGATCAGCAACCTGAATTTGTTAGAGCTGACCATCCGGACTTTCTTGCCTTTCTAAAAGCTTACTATGAGTTTCTAGAGTCTGCTGAACTCAAATTAAAAGATTTTGGTTCTAGTGATTCTATTAAGTATGAACTAGGAAATTCTACCTACATTATATTAGAAGATACTAATCGTTATCGAACTGGAGAGTCAAACAATATTCTTCTAGAAGATTATGATACGGTAGGAGGAACAAAGGCCAGAAGTAACGGAGCATTTCTAAACGGCGAAACTATTACTGGTCAAACGTCTAAAGCAACTGCCGTCATACGAGTAGAAGATATTAATAATGGTTCACGATTGTTTATCTCCTCTCAGAACAAGTTTAAATTGGGAGAACAGATTGTCGGACAGACATCTGGTACTACTGCATACATTGTTAGTTATACTGCAAATCCTGTTCAGAATATAATGCAGCTTTTAGAATATGCAGATGTTGATGATACTATTGAAGCCTTCTTTATAGAATTTAAAAATTCTTTTATGAGGTCATTACCAGACAAACTTGCAACTGGACTTAATAAAAAATCTATTCTAAAAAATATCAAAGACCTTTATAGAAGTAAGGGAACTAAAAAGGGACACAAGTTATTTTTTAGAATATTGTTAGACGAAGAAGCTGAACTATACTATCCAACAAAAGATTTGCTCAGAGTGTCTGATGGTAAGTGGACGGAAGATACTACTCTAAGAGTTGTACCAACAAACAGTACTTTACAAGATGAAGAAGCCTCAGATACAAATGGAGATATTTTTATTCTTCATGAAGACGGATCACAAATACTTTTAGAAGATAGCGTGAATGGTATAGACGATTTAAATTTATTAGTAGGTCAGACAATTACACAACAAGCAGTATTCGATAGAACTATTTTAGAGGGCGGAGCCTTTTATAATAAAGGCTATAAGACGATTAAAAGAACTACAGCAGTTGTTGATAACGTTCGACAATTTTCTCTTGGTGGAGAATTAATTACTGAGCTTGTTTTAAATCCTGGAAGTATTGACGGTGAATTTATTATCGGTCAAGATATAACTGGTCCAAACAATACAAACATAGAACTAGACGTTTCTGCAAAAATAGCTGCCTCCATTAACAAGCCAGTTTTTCCCACTGGAGATTATTCAATAAACACGAATGTTGGAATACCTGATAGAGTTACAATCACTGCTGATGTTGGTCTTGGAGGAGTGTCATATGTAACTGCATATAGTGCAGGCACAATTAAAAATATTATTGTAGACTCCGGAGGATCTGGTTACGTTATTGGTGATACCATAACTGTTGATAATACAAATACTAACGGTGCAGCTCTACAAGCGGAAGTCTCTATTGTTAATGGTGGATTTATTCCAGAAGATGGTTCTGTAACTGGAGAATTTAGAATCACTTTAGAAGATGGTACTACTGGTGCTCCAGGAGAAATGTTACTTGAGGAATCAGTCATTACTTTTGACAGGCCCACTGGAGTCTTTGAAGTTGGTGAAACTTTTAATGGTTTAACTTCTGGTGCTACAGGTATTGTCATTGAGTTTATTGAGGATGCAAAAAAGATTTTATATAGTCCTGTGACTGGATCTTTTTCTTCCGGAGAACTTCTCTATGGTAATAGTTCTGAGTATACTGTTAGACTTACAACGAATACCGTAGATACCTTTATTGCTAACGAAGAAGATACAGGAATGTTGTCAACCGATAGATTTGTTTATGAGACAGAAACAATAACTGGAGATGTCTATGATGGATCTGTTATGGTTCAAGAAACGAATACTGGTGTTGGAGACGTTACTGATGTTCGAGTAACGACAACGGGATACGGTTATACATCACTACCATCTCTTACTGTAGAAAATTCTTCTCCTTTTGGAACTGGGGCTGTAGTAAGAGCAAAAGGAACTGATGTTGGTCTTGTTCGAGCTATAGATGTTCTTGATTGCGGTATACATTATACAGATCAAGATTCTTTAAGATTTGTAGTACCTACAAAGTTTTTATGTATACAAAAAACTGGACTGTTTACTCAATATGAAACTTTAACAGGTTCAACTTCAGGTGCAACTGGAAGATTTATATCGCAGGAAAGTTCTACTGGAATAGTTAAAATGGATCAACTTAGTGCTGCTCCATTTCTTCACGGAGAAACGATAACAGGTTCAATATCTTTAGAGACTGCTGTTATTGATTCTTATGTGGAAGAAGTTATTACGGGAACTGTAGACGCCGCTATAAAAAGAACAGGGAAGTTTGTTGGTGAAGACGGATTTGTTTCCGAAGGCGCTAAAAGAATTCAAGATAGTTTATATTGGCAAGACTATTCTTATGAAGTCATAACAGAAACCTCGATTGTTGAATGGAGGGATGATCTTCTTTCCACTGTTCATCCAGCTGGATGGAAGGTATTTGGAAGACTTGATATTGTAAGTCGATTATCTCAATTGGCAAACATTACTTCTGTTGATGGACTTGGTACATTCTATAGAGTAATCTTCCCAGCATTGTTGGGAATGAGATTGGGAACTACAAGTCAAGGTCCTTTAAATCCAACTCCAACTACAGAGGCTAATGAACCAGGTGATAGTGATCGACTTTATGAAAATACTTTACAGGCTGCTACAGGGAGTTTATTTACATTAACAGAAGTAATTACTGGAGGAACCTCTGGTGCTACCGCTAAAGTGGTCGAAGATATAACTAACGATGAGGGTATTCGTCTTTTGAGATATGTTCCATTAACTGGTATATTTCAAGCCTCAGAAACTATTACTGGCGGAACCTCAAGTGTTAGTTCTACAGTAATTGAGGTATTTGGTCTAAGAGGGCAAAGAGACAGAACACTGTACAAATATCGTACTGTTGATTTTTATACCGGTGGTTCTGAATTAACTAGTTCGGCGCCAACTTATGATGATCTTAAAGATTTCAAATTTGCTCAGAGTATGGTAGACTCAAATGCTTCTTCATTAACCTTTAGAGGTCATGATGTTTATGCAGTTCTTATACCGTTTACATCACTAAATGGTGGTATAAACAATAGCGTAACAACTATTACTCTAACAGACGCAACTAACTACCCAACAGCAGGTACAATAAAGATTGGTAATGAACTTATAGATTATACAGGAAAATCAGGAAATGATTTAACGGGATGTTCTAGAGGTTCACATTCTACATCTCCAGACTCACACAGTTCAGGAGATGTAGTTAATTTTGTCAAATGGGGTATAAAACAAAATAAAGTTTCTGGTTATCGACTTATGGATTGGGCGACAGATTATCAAGGTAATGTTCTTACACTTGATGACTTTGTAAACTATCCAAAAAATAAAAATAATATTAGTCCTCCTTCGGAGATTACTCTATATAAGACCTAATGAGTCGTTATAAATAATAGAGATAAATAATTTTAGGAATTAATGCTATGTCAGCAATTGTAACAAACAAATTTAGAATCAATAACGCTCTTCAATTCTACGAGTCATTTGGAGAAGCATCACCTACAGTATACTATCTATTTGTAGGACGTCCTCAGGCCTTTGGTTCAGGTACTGGAGGTGGTACGGATACAGCACCACCAACACCTGTGGATAATACAGTCAACGAGTTGATGCTTTATCGAGATATGCTTGCCGCAAAGAAAATTACTTCAAGTGATGTTTCTTATGTTGTTCCAAGACACGATTGGGCAACAGGTACAGTCTATGACTATTATCGAGGAGATTATGGAGCAACAGTAAACTCTGCAACAGTACAAACTGTAGCTGGTGGCACTGATATGTTTGCGACGACTACTAAAATGTATGTCCGTTCTTCTGCAAATAACGTTTATAAGTGTATGTGGAATAATAGTGGGGCAACATCGACAGTTGAACCTACAGGAACTTCTACAAGTGAACTTACAACTGCTGATGGATACGTTTGGAAGTATATGTATACAATGACTTCAACCGAGGTTGCAAACTTCTTAACACCAGATTTTATGGGAGTTCATACGGACGGTACTGTATCTTCAGCTGCCAACGATGGAGAAGTTTTACATTATCATATTGCTGCTGGTGGTGCAGGATATACAGACGGTACATATGCAACTCAAGCTCTAAAAGGCGATGGATCTAGTGCAACATTTACACTTGTTGTATCTGGCGGATCCGTAACATCTGTAACCGCTGTTGCTGGTGGATCAAACTATACATTTGCAAACTGTGATGTAGATAATATTACAAGTATCGGTACACCAACAAGTTCAGCTGTGGTCACACCAATTATTGGACCAAAAGGTGGTCATGGTTATAATGCAGTAGAAGAACTCGGCGGATTCTATGTAATGACCAATACTACTCTTAGCGGAGCTGCAGGTTCTGGTGATTTTGTAATTGACCAAGACTTCAGACGAGTTGGTGTAGTTCGTGATCCTTTTGATTACGGTACTACCACAATTTGTAGTGATAGTACTCGTAGTGCTCTCAAGTCAGTTACGTTTAGCGGAACTCCAGGTTCATTTGTAAACGATGAAGTTATTACTGGAGCAACGTCTGGTGCCAAAGGATTAGTTGTTGATTATGATTCTTCAACAAAAACTTTAAAATATATTCAGACAGAATGGACAGGTGTTGATTCAAGTAATAATCTAACAGCCTTTCAAACAAGTGAGGTTATTAATGGGGCAGGTGGAGCTTCTGGAACAGTCTCGGCTGTAAATAATCCAGAAATTGATTTCTATAGTGGTGATGTTATCTATGTAGAAAACCGTGCACCTATTTTGAGAGCTTCAGATCAAACAGAAAATATTAAATTAATTATTGAATTCTAGGAAGTAAAAAATGCCAGCCAAGACTAACTTTAACGTAGGCCCATATTGGGACGATTATAATAAAGAAGATGATTTTTACAGAGTTCTTTTTCGACCAGGGTTTGCGGTTCAGGCTAGAGAACTAACAACACTACAAAGTATTTTACAAAATCAAATTGAACAGTTTGGTAATCATATGTTCAAAGAGGGAACAATTGTTATTCCCGGTAGTGTTGCTTACGACAGTAAATATTATTCTTTAAAGTTACAGTCTACTTTTGGTTCGGGTACAGTATCTTCTTATCTTTCTCAATATGATGGTGCAATTATTACAGGAGCCACTTCTGGTGTAACTGCAAAGGTTATTGGTTACTCTGTTGCAGATTCAACAACAGGAGATCCAGATACTCTATTCATTAAATATCAAGGAACTGGCACAGATAATTCGTCGGTTACATTTACAGACGGCGAAAGTATTTCTGCCAATAAGGCAATTTCGTCTTATGCCACGAATGTTATTTCTGCTACAACAGCTGTAAGTTCGGCTAATGGAACAGGTTCAGCAGTAAAGGTTTTGGCCGGTGTTTATTTTGTTCGTGGTTTCATGGTACAGAATACAGAACAAACTGTTGTTCTTGACAAATACTCAAATACTACTTCTTACCGAGTTGGTTGGTTAATTACAGAAACTTTAGTTTCTCCAGAAACAGATTCCAGTTTACTCGACAACGCTCAAGGCTCATCAAACTATGCAGCCAAAGGAGCTCATAGATTAAAAATTAGTTTAACACTTACAAAACGTTCGTTAGATTCTAGTGACGATGAAAACTTTATCGAGTTGGTTCGTGTTAATAATGGTTTTGTTGAACGGCAAGTAAAGGGAACTGAATATAGTGTAATCGCAGATATGATTGCTCGTCGAACAAATGACGAGTCTGGCGATTACATTGTAAAACATTTTGACATTGAAGCTCGTGAGCATTTAGATACTGGTACAAACCGAGGTATCTACACGGCAGCTAATGGCGGAGATGAATCTAAAGTTGCATTATCAATATCTCCAGGTAAAGCATATGTTGATGGTTATGAAATTGAACTTCAATCTCCATCAATTGTTCCATTTAATAAATCAAGAACATTTGAAAGTTTAAACAACGATTCTGTTCCTGCGTTTTTAGGAAACTATGTTGAAGTAGATAATGTTTATGGTCAACCTGATATTAGTAAGGTAAGTACTACTCTTGATCCATTTAAGATTGTAAAACTTTACGATACTGAGACAGCTACTCCTGGATCAGCTAGTGGTACACTTGTAGGATATGCTAGATCAAGAGCCTTCGAACATAATTCGGGAACTGTAGGAACTGCCGCCGCTGTATATCATCACTATCTATTTGATATTACCATGTTTAATAAGTTGGTGATGGGTGCAAACGTTGCCTCACTTACAGCCAATGCAGTTATTACTGGAGCAACATCTGGAGCTACAGCTGTAGTTGTTGCAGCAATTACAAACAGTACTGATGTTTGGGTTATGCAGCAGAAGGGAGAATTCTCATCTGGAGAATCTATTACCTCAAGTGTAAGTGGAGACGATACTTCAACTAACTCACCAACAGTGGCAGCAGGTACTTTCTTAGCTGAAAACAAAAAGAATTTTGCCCGAGATGTAAAACAAATCTTCATGGCAACTACGGGCACTATTAACTATACAGCAGACACAGTGCTTTCAACTTCAATACAGCTTGGCGGAAACATAGATGCAGACGGAGTAACAACAACCATTGTTGGTTATAATACTTCATTTACACAGGATCTTGTTGTTGGTGATATTGTGACTATGGCTACAGGTGTATCTGGAGCTTTAGAAGAATTTACTGTAAGCACTATTACCGACGATAGAACAATTGTATTGAGCGGTACTCCAGCAAACGCAGTAGAGAAAATAGCCATCAACAGAATAAGAACTGGCATTAAGCAAATAGAAGAAACTGCACTTCTTTATAGAATGCCAAAAGATAATGTTAAAACACTTTTAGACAGTCTAGGTGCGTCCGATACTACTTACGATTATCGAATTCAGAAAACAGGTACTACAAATGGTAGTGGTGCTGTAACGTTTACTTTACCTGCAGGAAACACTTGGGCGTCTCCATCAACTTCCAGAAACTATGTACTAACAATCACATCTGCTGGTACTGGAACAGGAGTTGCTGGTGATGTAGTAAGTATTACGTCTACGGGTGTTGTTTCCGGAGGAACACAATTAACAGTTACCGATGCTGTTGTTCTAGGCTCTGGTGCTTCTGTTGTATTAATGGGTACGGCAACTTTAGGTACAGCAACACACAAAAGTAAAACAGCTCAAGTAATGACTACCAAACAGATTCAGTCATACACTGGCGGCGGAACTTATCAAGACGTTTATGGTGAAAGATTAAGCGATGCAGAAATTTCACTTTCATATGCAGACGTTTATAAACTTCATGCAGTATATGAGTCTACTAGTAATGCCACTGATGCTGTTGCTCCAACACTTACAACAGTATCTCCTACAGGTTCATTTACAATCGGTGAACTTATTACTGGTAGTGTAACCGGGGCAATAGGTAGAGTTATTTCAGATTCAGCCAATACGGTTACCTATGTAAAAGTTACAGGTACATTTACCGCACTAGATGTAATTACTGGAGGAACTTCTGGAAACACAGCTTCTATTAGTGCTACTACAACAGGAGATAAAAATATCACATCTTCTTTTGTTCTAGATAGTGGCCAACGTCCATCTTTTTATGACGTTGGTCGTATACAACGTAAGCCAGAAGCACAAGCACCTTCTGGCCGACTTCTAATTGTGTATGATTATTTTAGTCATAGTAGTGGTGATTATTTCTCTGTAGATTCTTACACTGGTCAGATACCTTATGGAGAAATTCCTGACTTTTCTACTGTCACTCCTGATGTAGAAAGTATTGTAGCTACCGGCGAATATTCTCTAAGAGATGTTTTAGATTTTAGGCCAAGAGTTCAAAATCATACTGCGCCATCGGCCACGCCATTTTCATTTGATGTTAAAGACTTTGAAAGTACAGGTGCTGTTGCAGGTAACATTGTTGTTCCTGATGATAACATTCGTGTTGATTTTGATTGTTATCTTGGCCGTAAGGATTTACTATATCTCTCAAAAGAAGGAGAATGGATTATTGTAGAAGGCGTTCCTTCACAAACCCCAACTTTCCCAGCAGTAGATAATGCTAATATGTTAGTTGGGCGTATAGAAATCCCAGAATATACTTTTTCTGTTGAAGATGTAACTCTTAGTTATATGAATAACAAGGGTTACACAATGAAAGATATTAGTCGTCTAGAAACTCGTATTGCAAATTTAGAGTATTCTACGACTCTTGCTTTGTTAGAAAAAGAAACTGAAAGTTTTAATATCTCTGATGCAGATGGTCTCAGTCGATTTAAATCCGGATTTATTGTAGATAATTTTTACGGTCATGGAGTAGGTAATTCACAACACAAGGACTATGGAGTTTCTGTTGATCCTGAACAAGGACATTTACGACCAATTGGTATTCAAACGGGTGTAAATCTTATTGAAGAAGCTACCACTGATTCTGTCAGAACTGGTCTAGGATATAAACGTTCTGGTGATATTATTACTCTGTCTTATTCTGAAGTTCAGGAAATGAGTCAGCCTTATGCTAGTAGAGTTGAAAGTGTCAATCCATATTCTGTAACTCAGTGGGTTGGTAATATGAAACTAGAACCAGATAGTGATATCTGGATGGATGATGATCGAGTGCCCGCAGTTACTGTAAACGTTGAAGGTAACTATGAACAAATGCTGCGTGAGACAAAAGAGTCTGGCGCTTTAGGTACTGTTTGGAATTCTTGGAACACTGTTTGGAGTGGTAATCGTAGAAGTAGTAGTTCTACAGGTATTCAACGTAATCCTAATGGATCTGGTTCACAAAGAAATCTTATTAGACGAGTAACAACAGAAACAACTTCAGTAGATGTCAGACAGAGAAGGACAGGAACAAATACAAGACTAGTAGAAAGAATTGATAACGTTAGTGCTGGTGATCGAGTAACAAACGTTGAGGTTGTTCCATGGATGCGTTCACGAGATGTAGACTTTACTGTAACAGGCATGAAACCAAAAACTCGTGTCTACGCTTTCTTTGATGGTGTTAATGTAACTGCTGATGTTAAACCAATTTTTACCAGCGCAAAGTCTACAACTCTCACTTCAGATTTGTCAAAAGCTGCAACAACTATAACCGTAGCTTCTACAGCAGATTTTCCAAGTTCTGGAACATTGGGAATTGGAGATGTCGGAATCGGCGATCCGTTCGGTGTTGGTCGTTTAAAACAAGAGCAAGTAACTTATACAGGTAAAACCGCAACAACATTTACTGGCGTTAGTCGTAATGTGGGTAACGTTTATGATGAACCTCAAAACTGGTTATCAACTACACCTGTTACTAATGGTTCGTTTGGTAATGCTCTTGTGACTGATGATGTTGGTACTCTTTATGGAAGATTTAGAATTCCAAATACAACGGAAAAACGTTTCAGAGTTGGGCAAAGAGTATTCCGATTAACCGATAGTGCTACAGATGATCGCCGCGGCGGATTTGTTTATACCTCAGCTGAAAAAGAATATATGGCAGTTGGACATAAACAGACAAAACAAGAACTTATTATGGCAACTCGTAATGCTGAGGTTGTTCGTACAACAGTTGAGCAAACTAGAAGTAGAACTATTACAAGTTCTGATACTAGTGCAGGTAACTGGTATGATCCTTTGGCTCAAAGTATTATGGTTGATCGAGAGGGTGGTATCTTTGTGACAAGTGTTGATATCTTCTTCTCTCATAAGGATGATGAACTTCCAGTATGGGTCGAAATTCGTTCAATGAAAAATGGCTATCCATCGGATGAGATTCTTCCATTCAGTAAAAAATATTTGACGCCTGCCGAAATTAATACTAATACAGTAGACGGTACTACACCAACAACCTTTACTTTTGATTCTCCAGTTTATCTTAGCAATCTTACAGAGTACTGTATTGTTGTTGCATCGGAAACGCCAGAGTATAGAATTTGGATTTCTCGATTGGGAGAAATTGATGTTGCAGGTAATCGTGCAATTTCAACTCAACCAACATTGGGTTCTTTATTTAAATCTCAAAATGCTTCGACTTGGACGGCTTCTCAGTATGAAGATATGAAGTTTACTCTCAGACGAGCATCTTTCAACACAGGAAGTACTGGTTTATTTTCCATAGTAAACGAAACGTTTACTGAAAAAGATTCTTCTACTGATAAGGGTAATGGATTAATTCCAAAACTATCATCGAATCCAATTGAAGCTGTTAGTGGTCAGGCTAAGGTTAAAGTTAATTTAATTAATCACGGAATGCATGACACCGACAACAACGTTGAAATTAAAGGTGTAATTTCTGATATTAATCCAACTAAGCTGAACGGTGCAATTACAAACGCATCAACAACAATCATTTGTGATGATATTTCAAATTTCCCAACTTCTGGTACGGTTAGAATTGATAATGAGCTTATCACATACACTGGAGTTTCTGGAACTACAACACTTACCGGTTGTACTCGCGGAACAGTTAATGGAGACGGAACAAACACAACGGCGGCTGCTCATGATGATGACAGTATTGTTTATCTCTATATGTTTGCTGGTATTCCACTTATTGAAATTAACAAAGTACACAA
>Ga0208427_1000345_pt1 | contig 20068 bp, 18 predicted proteins | sample DEB08_DNA_FD_184532 | JGI IMG/M metagenome (GOLD analysis project Ga0208427, IMG submission 184532) | Aqueous microbial communities from the Delaware River and Bay under freshwater to marine salinity gradient to study organic matter... | ecosystem: Environmental > Aquatic > Marine > Coastal ...
CGTTGAATTGGAGTTTTCAACAGCTTTCTGCATAGAATCACCTCTCACAGAAATAATTTTTAATGCATCACGATAGCTAATGAACTCAGCAAGTGCTAACGCAGTATACTCACCTAATGAATGGCCAATACCAACTTTTGGTATGCCTAGTTTTTTGAAAGCTTCTAGTCCGTAACAATAGGAAATAGCAAAGATATAAGGCTGAGCAATATTTGTTTTTGTAATCTCGCTTTGATCACTTTGTAAAATAGTCTCTTTCAAAGACCAGCCTAAAGTTTCTTCAAACTCCTCAATTAAAAGTTCAGGATATAAATCAAGTAACTCCTCACCCATACCGGCTTGTTGAGATCCCTGTCCGGGAAACATTGCTACCCAGTTCATTTTTCTATTTCTGAAATAGTAAATGCTATTGCTTTATCTTCTTCGTGTGATAAAGATACGTGCACAGTATCAATACCCAACTCTTTTGCCAGTTCTTTTGCTTTTCCATACAGATGAACTTCAGGTTTACCTCCACCACTAATTTCAATATCTTTCCAACCTAATTGTCTCCAACCTTTACCTAAAGATTTCATAACTGCTTCTTTTGCAGCAAACCGAGCACCTAGTCTTTTAGCAGGATCATTGAATCGATTCGCATAGATTATTTCATTCTGTGTAAAGCATCTTTTTTCAAATTTGGTTTTAGACTTGTTTAAAAGTTTTCTTACTCTATTCAGATCGACTTGGTCAACACCTATACCGTAAATCATTAGAACTTAGCTTCAATCTCGATTAACAAGTCACCTTTTTTAACAGGCTGTCCTTTTTCAATATTAAATTTTTTGATTACACCATCAATTGGAGCTGTAATAACATTTTCCATTTTCATTGCTTCTAGAACAAATAAAGAGTCACCTTTTTTTACTTTTTTACCTTGTTTAGTCATAGTATCCATTATTGTTCCTTGCATTTCTGCAAAAATTATTCCTGGATTTTTAATATTGCCCGTAAGATCCATACCTACTTTTTTAGGACGTTGTGGAGCAAGAGTTGGGTTAGCTGTATCGTCCAATGATATTTTTACCTTGCTCGGTCTATCAGAAGTAACTTCATCTTCTTCGATTTCAGGTATTTCAAAGTTTTCCTCCAAAAACTTTACATGTATCTGACTATTGACGAATTCTTTAGTTTTTAAAATTTCTATTAATAAATTTATAGTCGTAGGGATACCTCCGATAATATATTCTTCAAGGCACCTGATTCCTTTAGATCTTGCCTCTTCCCGTGAAACACCCCAAACAATTAATTTTGAAATAAGATTGTCATAATAGTGGGTAATTTGAGTACCTGTTCTAGCCCACCCATCAATACGTACACCATTACCAGTTGGTTCTCTATACTCAGTTATTGTTCCAGGAGTTGGTAGAAAGTTATTATTTGGATCTTCAGCATTAATTCTGAACTCTATACTGTGTCCCCTAGGAACAAGCTCATAATCCTCAATAGAGTTTCCAAGCGCAATTTTTATTTGTTCTTTTACAAGGTCAAGACCATACCTCATTTCAGTTACCGTATGCTCTACTTGTAATCGAGTATTCATTTCAAGGAAGTAAAAGTTTTCGTCACTATCAGCAAGGAACTCTACAGTTCCAGCATTTACATAATCTGCATTAGATGCGATTTTAAGTGTAAACTCTTTTAATTTTTCTCTTCCATATTCAGATAGCCACTCAGGTGGGCTCTCCTCAATTAATTTTTGATTTCTTCTTTGTAAAGAGCAATCTCTTTCACCTAAATACAAAATATTGCCATACTTGTCTGCAAGAATTTGAGTTTCAACGTGTCTTGCTGGTTTTATAAATTTTTCAATATAGATTTGATCAGAACCAAAGTAAGCTTCACTTTCTCGCTTCACAATATCAAAATTTTCAAGAAGCTCTTTTTCATTGTGAACAATCCTTAATCCTTTTCCTCCACCACCATGTGCAGCTTTTAATGCAACCGGATATCCAAAACTTTCAGCATCCTTTACTGCGTCTCTTTGAAACCTTGAAGGTTTTAGCTGACCCGGCACAGGATTAAGTCCAATTTTTGAAACTAATTTTCTAGATTCAATTTTGTCTCCCATAGATTTAATGGTTTCGGGTTTAGGTCCTACCCAAGTGATGCCTTTTTTTTCTATAGCTTTTGCAAAATCAGCGTTTTCTGCAAGAAATCCATATCCAGGGTGAACTAAGTCTGCATTTGTTTCTTCAGCGGCTTTGACCAATTTTTTTAAATTCCTATAGCTTTCAGCAGGCAGAGACCCACCAAGATAGTAAGATTCATCAGCTCGTTTAGTATGCAAAGCATCTTCATCTGCATCTGAATAAACAGCAATAGTATATAAATCCATTTCTTTGGCAGATCTAATTATTCGAAGAGCTATTTCACCTCTGTTTGCGACTAGAATTCTTTTTTGAGTCATGTTTACTTTAATTTAAAAGCCAAGCCCATTGCCAAAATAGACTTAATAGCATCTCCTATTAAAAATGGAACAACCCCAATTGCAAGAGCATTCGAGAGTGAAGTATTTAAAATTATCATCAATCCAGAAACGCCAGCAATATAAATAGTTAATGAACCAAGCAGAATAGCAAGTACAGGTTTAGTTGCAAAAGCACCGATTATATAAGCTGCTAGAAAAAATCCAATTATATAGCCTATTGTTGGACTTTTTATAATCGCAAGACCAGCAACACCTGCTGAAAAAAACGGAAGACCAGACATACCAATAAACAGATACATCAACATACTGATTGCTCCAAAAGTGCTTCCTAATATTAATCCTGACAAAAGCACAACAAATGTCTGGCCAGTTATAGGAACAGGCGAGATTGGAATAACAATTCGTATTTGAGCACTAAGAGCAGTTACTATTGCAAACCCTAAGGCCAAGAATAAATTTCTTGCAATACTACCTTTTTCTACCCATGTAATAGCAATATTTTTAGAGGGGTATGTTTCCATGTTTATCTCCTAACTCTCCTTTGTTTACTAAGTCTTTAAATGAGTCAATAACTACTTTTCTTGTCTCACTTGGTTTTATAATATTGTCAATTAATCCTAATTGTGCAGCAATATCAGGGTTGCTAAATTTATCATTATACTCTGCCACTAACTTTGACTTAAGTTCTTCTCTATTGTCAGCTGCTGCCAATTCTCTTCTATGTATTATGTCAACTGCTCCCTCAGCACCCATAACAGCAATTTCACCACTTGGCCACGCATATAATTTATCCGCACCAAGACCTATTGAATCCATTACAATATAAGCTCCTCCATACGCTTTTCTAATAACTACGCATACCCTTGGAACAGTCGCTTCTGCATAAGCGTATAAAAGTTTTGCACCACTTCTTATAATTCCACCGTGTTCCTGCTCAACACCAGGTAAAAATCCAGGAACATCAACCAAGGTAAGAATAGGTATGTTGAATGCGTCACAAAATCTCACAAACCTTGCTGCTTTTTCTGAAGCCTTAATATCTAGAACTCCTGCAAGCTCCATTGGCTGGTTAGCAACTATTCCAACTGTATTTCCATTAACTCTTGCAAAAGTTGTAATAATATTGAGTGCATAGTTACTTTGAATCGGATAGTGCTCTCCATCATCTGAAATATCTGAAATTATTTTTGCCATATCATATGGCTGATTTCTATTTTCAGGTATGAAACTATCTAAAGATTCTATTGTTCGAGAAGATTCATCTTCTGTAATGAATGCAGGAGGTTTTTGAAATGAAGATTGTGGTAGAAAGCTCATAAGATATCGAATTTCTTCAAATGCTTGTTCTTCAGATTCACAAATTTGATGAGACACACCCGATTTAGTACCGTGCGCTTCTACTCCACCTAAGTCTTCATAGGACACCTCTTCTCCAGTAACAGTTTTAACAACAGCAGGTCCTGTCACATATAGCTGTCCTATATCTTTTACTTGAAAAATAAAATCAGTCAGTGCTGGGCTATAAACCGCTCCACCAGCAGAAGGACCAACCACTACAGATATTTGTGGAATTTTCCCAGAAGCTTCAACATTCTTTTTAAAAATTTGAGCATATCCATATAAAGAAGAGATACCTTCCTGAATTCTTGCTCCACCAGAGTCTTTTATTCCAATAATTGGTGCTCTAGCTTCTAGTGCATGATCCATCACTTTTAGAATTTTTTTAGCTACAACTTCGCCTAAACTTCCTCCCATAACAGAAAAGTCTTCACTAAATACAAATACTGGACGTCCATGAATTGTGCCAGTACCAGTTACAACTGCTTCACCATCAGGATTTTCTTCAGAGGTAACATGTTGGTCTATTTCGCTAAAAGAGCCTGTATCCAATAGTAAATTCAGCCTTTCGTAAGCTGTTAATTTTCCTTTTGGATGCTGAATTTTTTTAGCTTTTTCATCACGAATTTCAGCTAAATTATCGTCTGACATGCCCATCTTTCTTGTTTATTGTTAATGTATGTATTTGACCTATATATATGTAAAGAAGTAACACTGTGAAAACCTTTTTTTTTGAATCCATTTACAATACACAGGAATATGCACTAAGTGAACTATCAAGTGAACCAATTCTTGTTATTAGCTACTCTCAAGAAAAAGGCAAAGGTACATCAAACAGAACATGGCTAAATGCAGATCAAGCGTTGGCATGTTCACTTGCAGTAAAACAAGAAGATATAAAACTAAAACACACACTTATCCCACTTCTTTCGGGCTACGTATTTACAGAAGTTCTTAAAGATATAAATCTCAGCTTAAAGTGGCCAAACGATATCATTTTGAAGAATTTAAAAATTGGTGGAATACTTGTGGAAAAGTCTGAAAATAATATTTGCATTGGAATGGGGATAAATTATTTTTGGGATAAACCAGAGATTCCTGGAGCAGGTTCAATCTTTACTAAAAAACAGAAAGACTCACTTATCAATTCACATGCAGAACAATGGGCGAGTAAAGCACTGTCTTCACTTTCAAAAAATAATTTTGATTTAGACAAATACAAACAAAAACTACAAACGCTCGGAAAAATTGTGGAATATCCAGAAGGTAGAGGATGGGCAGAAGATATTAACGAAGATGGATCTCTAAAGATAAAATCAACTGATGGAGATTACATTAATTTAACCTCACCCTTAATTTCTGAAGTAAATTAGTTATTATTAATCAGGAGAGAAATGAAACAGCTAGTAGTTGAAAAAAATAATCCCACTCCAATTTTATGGGATACTCCTATTCCAAATCCTGGTCCAGGCGAGATACTTATAAAAAATCATTATTCAGTTGTATCTTCAGGAACAGAGTTAGCTGCTATTGAAGTAGCTAATACCTCCGTCACAGATAAGCTTCAAAACAGTTCAAATATTGAAAAAGGATTAGACCTATTGAAGAAAGAGGGCTTTAGGGCAGTCTGGAATGCTGTATTTCCAAAAAACCTTCTTCCTCTTCAGCTTGGATATAGTTCAGCAGGGGAAGTTGTCAAAGTTGGACGAGGTGTAAGCGCATATCATGTAGGAGATAAAGTGGTTTCTAATGGAGGCCATGCTGAATATGTTGTTGTCACTGAAAATCTATGTAGACGAATTGATGAAAATACAGACATCAAAGAAGCAGCTTTCACTGTTTTAGGAAGTATTGCTTTGCATGGTCTTAGATTATCTGAGACGACACTTGGCTCAAAAGTAGTGGTTATAGGTCTTGGAGTTATAGGTCAACTAGTATGTAGGCTAGCTGTAGCACAGGGTTCAGAAGTAACTGGAATAGACCCTGATCCTGAAAGATCTAAATACGGAGATAATTTTTTTACTTCTGCAGATGATATTCAACTCAAAGATGTTGATACCGTAATTATTACAGCTGCAACAAGCAGTAATGAACCTATAGAATTAGCTACAAAAATTGCTCGTAATAAAGCAAAAATCGTTGTTGTTGGCGATATTCCTTTAAACATTTCTAGAAATGATTTTTACTATAAAGAATTAGAACTTGTTGTTTCAAAGTCTTATGGTCCTGGAAGGTATGATAAACAGTACGAAGCACTAGGAAATGACTATCCAATTGAATATGTGCGCTGGACCGAAAATAGAAACTTTGAAGCTTTTACGAAACTCTTGTCTCAGAAACAAATCCACCTTCTAGACCTAGTGTCTGAAGAGATAGCATTTGAAGATGCTCCTCGTGTTTATGAAAAATTTACTGAAGAGATTAAACCATTATCAGTGGTGCTCAGATACAACATTGACCCTGAACCAAAAATTGAATTAGAGAATAACCTACAGCAAGAACCAAAAACATCAAAAGTAAATGTTGGCATATTAGGGGCTGGAAATTTTGCAGCTTCAACAATACTTCCAGTTCTTAAAGAGTTGAAAAAAGAATGCAAAGTTCTTGGGATAGCTTCATCAAAAGGTTTGAGTGCAGAATCACTTGCTAAAAGCTTTAAACTTAATAATAAATATTCCACTGAAGAAGACATATTAAATGCTGAAGAAATAGATGCGGTTCTTATATTAACACCTCACTACAACCACTCAGAGTTAGTTATAAAAGCTTTAAATAAAGGAAAAGCTGTGTATGTTGAAAAACCCCTAGCCTTAGATATACAGTCGATTACAGATATTGAAGAGAGTATTTACAGGTCTCAAAATCCAAAATTGTTTATTGGATTTAATAGACGGTTTTCAAAGTCAACTCAATTTATCAAACAAAAATTAATTAATAGTCCAGCAAACAGTATTAATCTTCGGTTTAGCGTCCCACCTCTTGATAGGGATCACTGGACAAATATAAAGGAAATAGGTGGCGGTAGAATTGTTGGTGAGGCAGTACATGGTATTGACTTAGCTTGTTATTTGTTTGATTCCCTTCCCCAAAGTATTTCAGCATCTGCACCAGTTGATAAAACAAATAATATGGCTAGAGACAATCAAGTTTTCTTAAACATTAATTTTACAAATGGCTCCCATGCTTCTCTACAATATTTTTCTGAAGCAAATCAAATATTAAGTAAAGAACGTTTAGAAGTTCATGGAGAGGGTAACTCTTACATTCTTGAAGATTTTAAAATGTTAAGGTTCCTAGAAGGGTCACAAGATAGAAGTAAAACATTTTCATCAGGTAAAGGACATAAAGAATCTTTAAGTATCTTTTTTGATTATGTAAGGGATAAATTACAGAACCCTTTTACATGGGAGGAAATAAAAGCTGTTTCAAAAGCAGCAATTATTGCCCAAGATCACATCAATTCTGGTCAACAGCATAACGTTTAAATTAAAAGAGCGGCCTCGGCAGGATTCGAACCTGCGACACCAGGTTTAGGAAACCTGTGCTCTATCCCCTGAGCTACGAGGCCAATTATAATTTCAGCTCTAGTATTGTTTATATTTATATATAGGTATTAAATGTTAGCAGTCGACGTTAAAAATATTAAGAAAACTTTTACGAGCAAGCAAGACACTGTCGAGGCCGTAAAAGATGTAAGCTTTCAGGTTAAGCAAGGTGAAATCTTTGGGTTACTCGGCCCCAATGGAGCTGGAAAATCTACAACAATCTTAATGCTTACTACATTACTTAGCATTACAGATGGCAAGGCCTCAATATTGGGTATTGATGTTGAGACGCAAGAAAAACAAGTTCGTGAAAAAATAGGTGTTGCGTTACAAGACACCGGTATTGATAATTTATTAACAAGTAAAGAGTTATTTTTTACTACATGTCGTTTATGGGGATATAACAAATCTGACTCTGAAAAGAGAACAGAGGAACTTTTAGAACTGGTCGGTCTTACAGAAGCAGCTGATAGGAGAGTTAAGACTTATTCAGGAGGTATGAAAAGACGACTTGATTTAGGTCTAAGTCTTGTACACTCACCAGAGATTTTGTTTTTAGATGAACCTACCACTGGTTTAGACCCAGGTTCTAGAAGAGTGTTGTGGGATGAGATAAAAAGACTCAGAGACACAGGCGTTACAGTCATTTTGACAACACAATACCTAGAGGAAGCCGATGAACTTGCAGATAGGATAGCAATTATTGATGAAGGACTCGTCGTTGCCGAAGGTACTTCAGATGAGCTCAAAGCCAGCATTGGTGGGGATGTCATAACTTTTTTATTCGAAACAGAGGAAGATATTATAAAAGCGCAACAAGTACTTACCGACTCTGTCCAAGAAAAAATGGAATTAAGAATCACTGTTGAAGATGGCGCTTCAAAAATTCCAGGATATTTAAAAGAACTCACATCAGCAGGTATTGAAGTCAGTTCAGTATCTGCAAGCAAGCCAACATTAGATGATGTATTTCTTGAAGTAACTGGTTATAGACTTGAGGGTTCAGAAGAACCTGTTGAAGAGACACCAACAACAACTAGAGGAAGATAATGGAATCAAATCGAACATTTCTCACCCAGCTACAGATTTTAACTAAGAGATTATTATTGCGTGTTATCCGTAGACCATTGGCAGAACTTCCTAATATTTTTATCTCTGCATTCTTCCTGTTTGTCTATGACGGTGCATTAGGAGGAGTTTTTGGAGGCTCAGCTCAGGGAACACCATTTGATTTTGCAAATGGAAACTTTGTGAACTTTATTCTTCCAGTATCAATAGTTTCTGCATCCGTTAGTGGTGGTGCATCTGGAATTTACTTGGTAGAAGATATTGAATCAGGAGTATTTAAACGTTATCAAAGTATGCCAATTTCAAAATGGGCAATTATTTTGGCTCCCATGTTAGTTGGTGCATTAAGAGTGTTGCTTCAAGCTGGGTTAATCATGGTTATAGGTAAAATTATTGGTGCTGATCCTGCAGTTGGTGCAGTTGGTTACTTTATGGTTCTATCTATTGCTTTTTTATGGGGAATGGGATTTGCAGGATATTCTGTAGCTGCAGGAGTTAGATCTGGATCTTCACAAGGTGCACAGGCAGCATCTTTTTTATTTTTCCCTGCATTATTTTTAGCACCAACTTTTGTTCCAAGAGAAGCTCTACGAGGATGGTTAGCTACAGCCTCTGCATACAATCCAACAACCTATGTAATTGAAGCGATGAGAGCAATAATGGTGGATGGTTGGATAAACGATATAATTTTTAAAGGATTTATAGCAGCAGGATCTTTTGCTGCTTTAACTTTAACTTTTGCTGTTCTTTCAGCTCGAAAAGCAACAGAAAAAGCATAAATACTGCTTTGAGTAGCAAATAAATTTTATTACTCTATATAATTCGTAAGGAAAAATTATGGAAACAAGTTTAAAAGCAATTGTAAGAGATACTTCTGGATCTGCTCAATCAAGAAGAGTTAGGGGTGAAGGTAGTATTCCAGCAGTTGTTTATGGTATGGGCATGGAACCAGTCTCAGTAGAAATTAATGCAAGAGAATTTACAAATGCTTTAAAAACTGAAGCAGGCTCAAACATAATTTTTAATTTAGAAGTTGGTAGTGATAAATACACAGCTCTAGCTAGGGAAATACAAAAACATGTTTATCGGAATGAATTTTTACATGTTGATTTCATTCAAGTAGATTTAACTAAGACTGTTGATGCTGATGTACAACTTAACTTTATAGGAACACCAATGGGGGTTAAAGAAGAAGGTGGAATCGTTCAAACAATTAACTCTTCTCTCACCATTTCAGCCCTTCCTACTAACATTCCTACCTCTCTTGACTTGGATATTTCTGGATTAAACGTAGGAGATAACTTAGCTGCTGGAGACGTCTCTTTGCCTGAAGGTGTAGAACTAGCAGATGAAGAAGATGATTCAATATTAATTACAATTACTATGCCAAGATCAGCAATTGAAGAGGATCAAGCTATTGACGGACTAGAGGGCGAAGAAGTAGAAGGCGAAGAGGGAGCCGGAAGTGAATCCTCTGAAGAGACTGTTGAGGAAGAGTCCTCAGATGAATCCGGAGAATAACAAAACTTTATTCGTTGGTCTCTGGAATCCACAAGAAAAATATTCAAAGACGCGACATAATATAGGCGCAGATATTTTGATTCATTTTTGTAAAAAAAATAATTTAAATTTCAAACTCGATAAAAATAGTATTTACAACTTTTCATCTGCCGAAATAGATGGATCTAATGTTCAAATAATCTTACCTATGGTTTCAATGAACAATTCTGGGGATGCAATAAAAAGTTATTTTAAATATAACAAAAAAGAAAATACTGAAGTTCTTATTGTTCATGACGATATTGACCTTGCATTTGGGCGTTTAAGAATTAAAAAAGGAAGTTCAGATGGAGGTCATAATGGAATCAAATCAGCAAATAGAGTTTTAAATGCAGAAGATTATTACAAATTAAAGGTAGGTGTAGGAAGACCTCCGCAAGGTCTTGACCCAGCTGATTTTGTATTGTCAAAGTTTTATAATGATGAAAGGGAAGAGGTTGAATTCTTGATAGAAGATTCCGTTGACATTTTGAATACCTTTTTAAAAGATAAAGAATTAGCCATTAAAGAAGCCTCTGAGCGCAGAATTATTGATGTGATTTGATGAAAAAAAATATACCAGATTTATTAGCATTATTTCGTATTTTCTCTGCTCCAGTAATTTTATATTTGTTATTACTCGACGGAACTAATGAAGGATTAATGCTACTTCCAGCAGTTATTGCTTTTATTGCTGCTTGGACAGATTTTTTTGATGGCCGACTAGCAAGAAAATGGGATGTATCTTCAAAGACTGGAGCATTTTTAGATACAATTGCAGATAAAATTTTCATAACTTTTATATTTGTTGGTTTTACTTATATTGAGAGAGTTAGTATCTGGATTACAGTTCTACTAATTGTTAGAGAGTTTATTATTACTGGATTAAGAGGTCTTGCAGGAAATGAAGGACTAATGATTCCACCAAGTAAATTTGGCAAAGTAAAGGCAAGTCTTCAGTTTTGGGCTATAGGCTTTGTAATGATGGATTTTCCATTAACTTTTTTAACATTTACAATCGCAGATATCATTGTTTTCTTGGCATTAGTTTTTTCTTATATTTCTGGCTACCAATACATATCTGGTTATCTGCAACAAACTAAATGAAATATAAAAATATTTTCATTACAGGTTCCACTGGAGTTGTCGGTAAACCGCTTTTAAGAAAAATAGTTAATCAAGGACATAATGTTTTTGCACTTTCAAGATCAAAAAACAACGATCGTTTGTTTTCAGATCTTGGGATAACAAAAATTGAAGGTAATCTTTTTTCAGAATCAAATTACGACAATCTTTCTGACAAAAACATAGATGCAATTTTTCATATTGCTGGGGTTAACAAAATGTGTTCTAAGAACCCAGATGGAATGTTTAAAGCAAATATAGATGGAACTAAACAAATGCTTGAACTTGGTAACAGGTTAAATATTAAAAAATTTATTTATACATCATCTGCAGTCACGTTAGGAGAAGAGTTAGGAACCGTTGGCAATGAGTTATCCCAACATAGAGGCTACTTTCTTAGTAAATATGAAGAGTCAAAATTTTTAGCTGAAGAAGAAGCATTTGATTATGACAAAGACTTTGAGTTTGTATCTGTTAACCCTTCCTCTGTTCAAGGACCAGGTCGTGTATCTGGTACAGCAAAACTATTAATTTCTACGCTTAATAAACAATATCCACCTTTGATAAAAAATAATATCTCAATTGTAGATATTGATGATTGTACAGATGGACATTATCAAGCTCTGTTAAATGGCAAAGCCAATGAGAGGTATGTTCTAAATAGTTTTCAAACAACAAGCGAAGAGTTACTCTCAAAGCTCAAGTCATTATCGGAATGGTCAGGCAGGCCAATATATATTCCAAAATCTGGTTTAAAAATCATTGCACCGCTAGGAGACCTTTATAAGCTAGTATCTAATTCAACACCATTAATATGTAGTGAGTCAGCAAGAGTTTTAACACATGGACATATTTATGACGGTTCCAAAGCTGGGGATAAGTTAAATATAAACTATATTGATTTGGAAATGTTTATGACGAAAACTATCAATTGGTTAATTGATGAAGGCTACGTAAATCTAAAAAAAATTTAAGCCATGAATGTAGAAACATTCAATTATTCCATTGAGTCTCTTGCACCATTCTTTTATTTAAATAAAAGGGATGGAAAAAATATATATATTTTTCCTACAGAAAAAGAAGCTTTAGAGTTTTATAATAATTTTTCTAACTTTGTACAGGAGTCGTCTCATTTTCCTGCATGGGATACTTTGTCGTATGACTCATTTACACCATCTTTAGAGATACAAGGAAAAAGACTTCAAACGCTTCACAATCTACTTATCAACGATTCTTTTGATATAGCAATGAGTATGAAATCTTTTACTCAAAAAATATTCATTAATGATTTAGACGTAATAGATTTGCAAATTGGACAACAAGTAGATTTTGAAAATTTAATAGAAAACCTTAGATACCTTGGGTATGTAAATAAAGACAGGGTTGAGTCTAGAGGAACATTTTCTATTCGTGGTGGACAAATTGATATTTATCCACTCAACAGTGAATACCCAACAAGAATTATTTTTAATGGCGATGAAGTAGAAGACTTGAAATTATTTGATTACATTACTCAGAGATCAATAAAAAATATAAAAAAGGTTTTAATAACCCCTTCGTCTGAATTGTTTCAAACAAAACAAGAAGATATTTACAATTCATTAGAAATAGAATCAAAAAAAGATTTAGATGAATACGAATTATTTCAATTTTCGCAAAATCTAAAAAACTTTAAGTCGTTACTCGATTTTGTACCAATTGATGTAAGTCTTAACATTATTGACTTTAATGCATGCAAAGAAACTTTTATTGAATATCAAAAGATAGAAGAGGATAGTTTTAATAACTTACAAAAGTTTTTTTCTTTAAAAGTTTCAAAAATGAAATCAAGATATGTTGATATTTTCACAGAAATAAATAAATTTGAAACAATATTTTATGCCACAAATAATCTAGAAAATATTAATAATGTTCCACAATTTTTGGATGGCTTAAGTGCTGATAAGGTTTTGCAAAATATAAATGATTTATCAAAGGTGTATTTATCAAGCAGAAACGAAAACATCACAGAAAAGTTTTCGGGAATAAAGAATTTACAAATTGTTGAGAATTCGTTTTCATACTCAGCAGTATTTCCAGAGATGAGTATTGCAGTTATTGATGAATCATTATTTACTAATAGGAAACAAAAAGATAAAAAAGTAAAACAAAGGAAGTTAAATGAGGAATCACTCCTTGTGCCAAATACTTATGTTGTCCACAAGTTTCACGGCATAGGACTTTATGAGGGAACGGAAGTTAAGACAATTAAAGATGTAGATAAAGATTACTTATCAATTAAGTTTGGCGGAACGGACAGACTTTATGTTCCATCTGATCAAATCAATGAACTGGAGATTTATGTAGGAGGTGAAAATCCAAGATTATCACGATTAGGTGGAGGAGAGTGGGAACGTGCAAAAGAAAAAGCTAGACAAAATGCAAAGATAATAGCTGATAGAGTTTTAAATCTCTACAAATTAAGAAAAGTTGAAAACAGCAGCTTAATTATTGATGAGGATACTCCGTGGCAGGCAGAAATAGAAAGCGACTTTGAATATGTCGAAACCCCAGATCAGTTAACTGCAATAAATGATGTAAAAGAAGATTTAAGTAAAAACACTCCAATGGATAGATTAATTTTTGGAGATGTTGGATATGGAAAGACAGAAGTTGCACTAAGAGCAGCAGTAAAAGTAGCTTTTTCAGGAGGACAAGTCGCAGTTCTTGCACCAACGACAATTCTTGTCCAACAACATATTGAAACTTTTGTAAATAGATTAGAAAATTACCCATTGAATATTAAACACTTAAGTAGATTTGTTAAAAAGAAGGACTTAAAAGAAATTATTAAAGGGGTTAATGATGGAACGGTTGATATTGTTATTGGAACACATAGACTGTTAAGCGATGATGTTACATTCAACAACTTGAAATTAATCATAATTGATGAAGAACATAGATTTGGAGTCGAGGCAAAAGATAGACTTCAGAATTTAGCCACTCAAGTTCATAAGTTAACATTAACAGCCACACCAATTCCAAGAACACTTGAACAATCTCTTATGGGAATTAGAGAAACATCGAGAATCGAAACACCACCAGAGAACAGATTAGAAACACTAACTCACGTCGGCAGCGTTGATGAATCAGCTATTGCTCTTGCTATTCAGAGAGAGGTTTCAAGGGGAGGTCAAGTTTTCTTTGTACTTAATAGAATAAGCGAGCTTGAGGAATGGATGAAGATTATCTCAAGACAATTTACAAACTTAAATCACAAAATTCTACATGGCCAATTAACTCCTGAACAAATTGAAAATACAATGCAAGATGTTTGGGATCGCAAAGTAGATGTTTTATTTGCTACCACAATTGTGGAAGCTGGAATTGATCTGCCAAAAGTGAATACTCTCATAACCCTTAGGTCGGAGTTGCTAGGTATGTCTCAGCTCTATCAACTTAAAGGAAGAGTTGGAAGAAGAGGAGATCAGAGTTTTGCCTATTTCTTTCATTCAAGCAATTTAGGGATAGATGCAGAATTAAGGCTAGATGCAATTAAATCCATCGGCCAGACGGCTACTGGGTACTCATTAGCAATGAAGGATTTACAACTCAGAGGTTCTGGAAGCATTTTAGGTGATATACAATCCGGTTTTATAGCAAATGTCGGACTAAATATTTTTAACCAGTATGTTTTAGAATCTTTAGATGAATCAATAGAGTCAATAAAGCCAGTTATTAAACCGGATATAAAATTAGATTGTTTCTGGGGGTCTTCAATTCCAAAAAGCTATGTTAATGCTGACTCTGAAAGAATAGACATTTACAAAAGACTTGAACACACTCACCATACAAAAGTTGATGAAGTTAGGGACGAAATTATTGATAGGTTTGGTGAACTTCCAGAGGTATCTAATAACTTGTTCATTACCGCAAAGATAAGATCTGTGTTGAGTGAAAATAACATTTTAAGGTGCAAAATAAGAGAATCTCAGATTGAACTCTTCCCAGTTGACTTGACTGAAGAGGTAAATTTGAGGATTAAAACATTAGATAAAAAGTTTATCTTTAGAAATAAACGTTTAGTTTTAAACTTTAAGGATGTCTTAACTCCAGATAGCGTATATGGAATATTAAATAGTAGTCTTTAATTATGAATGAGTTTGATGAACTTGTAGGCATTGTAAAAAAGCTTCGGGAAGAATGTCCCTGGGATATGGAGCAGACACATGAATCGTTATCAAGACACCTAATTGAGGAAGCTTATGAATTATTGGACTCACTTGCAAGCATTGAAGAAAAAGATTCAAATTATGAACATGTAAAAGATGAATTGGGAGATCTGCTGCTCCAAATTTTACTTCATTCTAAAATTGCTGAGGAAAATAATAAATTTGCAATAGTTGATGTAATAAAATCACTTCAAGCAAAATTAATCGAACGCCACCCACATGTTTTTGGCGATGTAAAACTCGATAGCGCTGAAGAAGTAGAAAAACAATGGGAGACATTAAAGCAAAAAGATAGTGACGCCTCAATATTTGATGATATAAATAGTAAATTACCATCAATAACAAAAGCTTTTAAAACGCAAAGAAAAGCAAAAAAACTAAACCTCTCTTATGCAAGCTATGAAGAAGCTCTTGAGGATTTACTTTCTGAAGTTAAAGAGCTAGAAGAAGCTGAAAATCTAGAAGAACGGAAAAGTGAAATAGGGGATGTTTTGTTTGCCATTGTTAATGTATGCAGATATTTAGATGCTGATCCGGAAATACAACTAAATAAATCAACCCAGAGATTTATTAAAAGAGCACAATATGTTGAGAAACACATTGAAGACGATTCTGACTTAGAAAAATTATGGGTAGAAGCTAAGAAAACCGAAGAAAAATAACAAATCAAACAATTTGTGCTAGATTTTAAGTAACAGGGTTATGAATAAAAAAATTACACACATATTTGCTAGGTATATCCTAGATTCTCGAGCTAATCCTACTGTTGAAGTAGAAGTTACACTTGATGATGGAAGCTGGGGCCGAGCAGCTGTTCCTTCAGGAGCTTCAACGGGGAGCTTAGAAGCTCATGAATTAAGAGACGAATCAAAAGAATTTAACGGAAAAGGTGTCAACAAAGCAGTCGAAAATATAAACTCTTTGATATCCGACACATTAATTGGAAGTGATCCCGGTGACCAGTCAAAAGTTGATCAAATTCTACTTGAACTAGATGGAACAAAAAACAAAAGTAAACTTGGAGCTAATGCAATACTTGCTGTTTCAATGGCAAATATGGTTGCATATGCAAAATCAGAAAAAAAATATGTTTATGAACTAATTCCCAATATTTATGGAGCTCCATCCTTACCTGTACCTTTTATGAATATTCTAAATGGTGGTGCGCATGCTGATAACTCTGTCGATATTCAAGAGTTTATGATCGTCCCTCATGGCTTTGCAAGATTTGATGATGGCTTAAAGGCTGGTGTTGAGGTCTATCACACATTGAAGAAAAGATTGAAAGATAAAAGATTATCAACAAACGTTGGAGATGAAGGTGGTTTCGCTCCAAACTTTTCATCTTCAAAAGAAGTTTTAGATGAAATAATGCTTTCAATTGCAGAAGCTGGCTACAAACCTTCTGACCAAATTTCTCTAGCATTAGATGCTGCTGCGTCTGAGTTCTATAAAGATGGTACTTATATGATTGAAGGCAACAGTTTGACCAATACAGAGATGTCTGATTATTTAGTTGAGTTGACAGACTCTTACCCAATAGTATCAATTGAAGATGGGCTCGCAGAAGATGATTGGGAGGGCTGGAAATACTTAACTTCTAAAATAAACGATTCTATACAACTCGTTGGTGATGATTTATTTGTTACGCAGGAAGAAGTTCTTCAAAAAGGGATTGATGAAAATTGTGGAAATGCAATCTTAATTAAAGTAAACCAAGTTGGAACAATTACTGAGACTTTAAATACCATGGAGCTAGCAAGCAAGAACGCATACTCAAGCATGGTTTCGCACAGATCTGGAGAAACAGAGGACTCGTTTATTAGTCATCTAGTTGTGGGGACTTCTAGTGGACAGATTAAGACTGGTGCACCGGCTCGATCAGAACGAACAGCAAAATATAATGAGCTTTTAAGAATTGCCGAGACAATTGGATTCGAAAACTTTAACAATTTAAAATGGCAAGTTTAAAATCTACGGGCAATATTATATTTTCCAGATTATTAATTTTTACATTAATTTCTTCATTCCTATTCTTTATATTTGATACTTATCAGGAAAGTAATGACAAATTAAAAGTTCTACAAAATTCACTAGAGGACAGGCAGGAAGAAATTGTTCTACTGCAAAATCAAATAGATGATTGGAATCAACAAATTTCAGACCTGGATGATCCAGAAAAAGCTGAGCTTATTCTTAGAAAGAGAGGCTATGGAGAGCAAGGTGAGGTTTTATATAGATTTGAAGTTCCTGAACCAGTAACTCCAATTGAAGAAACTTTAAAGTCAAATAGAGGTAAAAGTTTAATTGAGTATGTAATAGATTACGTGGTTGGTAAAGAAGGTGAATAACGATTCTAGAATCGTACAGCAACAAATAGGCAGGGAGCTCAGAAGCAATTCTGAAGTAAGTTGTCGATGTCATCTTGACATTCCAGCAGTTATCAAAGTTCCTCCAAAATTAAATGACGGAACACCATTTCCAACAACGTATTGGCTTACGTGTCCAATGTACAATAAAAAAATTGGCTCTTTAGAATCTCAAGGCCTTATTAAAGAGTTAGATAAAGAATTAGAAAACAATCCTGACCTTAAAGAGAAGTGGCAATCTCGACAAAAATCATATCAAGCTGAAAGAGAAGAGATAGCTATTGATTATTTAGATCCAAAAGCTTCAGGTGGAGTTGGTGGTGCTACAGAATCAATTAAATGTTTACACTCACATACTGCTGATGAACTTTCGACTGGAAAGAATGTAATAGGAAAAATTGTTGTCGAATCTATAGGAAGTTTTAATTGTGAGGAAGAATGTATAAATCCAAAGACATTTGAAAAAAATAAAAACTGGAAAGTAATTTGGTAAAAGTTGCATCAATTGATCTTGGATCTAACTCTACAAGGTTGCTCATTGCAGATATAACCAATGGCACTTTAACTACAATCTATAAAGAACATCAAGTCACCAGAATGGCTGATAAGTTATCAGAGTCAAAAATTATATCTAAAGAATCTACAAATAGAGTTCTAAAGGTGCTTGCAAGTTACTTTAAAAATATAAACAGATACAACATTGAAAATATTCAAATTGTTGGAACAGCAGCTCTAAGAGACGCTAAAAATAGTCAAGAAATCACAAAACTTATAGAGAAGAAATTCGGTTATGAAGTTGATATTGTCTCAGGTGAAGAGGAGGGAGTTTTGACTAGTGTTGGAGTTTTAAATTCTTTAGGATGCTTGGAGAATTTTCTTATTGTCGATATTGGTGGAAGAAGTACCGAGTTTATATATGATTATGATAAAAAAATAGTTTCAAAGTCCCTTAATGTTGGTGTTGTCAGTCTTAGTGAACTGTTTTTCAATGAACTTCCTCCTCCAGAAAAGTCAGTCTTGTTAGCTCAAGAATATATAGAAGATAATTTATTTGAATCAAATATATTTGATAGAAGAATGCTGGTAGGAGTAGCAGGGACGTTTACATCTCTTGTATCAATTTTTTTAGAACAGACCCAATTTAATGAGAAGGAAATACACTTAACGGAGTTAAAAAATGAAGATGTTTTTAAAATTAATAATAAGTTATTAAAATTAAATGAACCACAAATCATTACAAAATATAAAGGACTAGATCCAAAAAGAGCTAAGACTATACAAGCTGGAATACTATTAGCAAAAGAAATTATTTCTAAATATAATATAAATTCAATTAAAGTTTCAAATAGTGATATTTTGGAAGGTCTAATATTAAAAAAATATTAGATTAAAAATTAGCCCGGGTGGCGGAATTGGTAGACGCGACGGACTTAAAATCCGTTATTCGAAAGGATGTGGGGGTTCGAGTCCCCCCCCGGGCACTACTATGGTAAAAAGGCAATTTTTAGTAATATTTTTGTTTGTAACTATTGCTTTCTCATTCTTTGCTTACCAGCCATATGATGTTGTTATTGCTGGCCCTCAAATGACAGATTTAGAAAAGTTCGAAATAGAGTTAAAAAATATTGAAGAATCAACTGGAATAAAAATAAAATATGAAACATACACTGATATAGAGACTTATTTAATTGAAAATACTAATTCTGATGTTGATATTGCAATAATTCCAAACCCTCAAGGAGTTACTAATTTAGGTGAGAGAGGAATTATTTTGTCAATGGATCAGATAGTTTCAAAAGAAACAATGAATAGTTATTACTCAAAGCACCTTCAAGAAATTACAACATCGAATATTTCAAATAAAAATTTCGGTGCATTTTTTAGATTATTTCCAAATTCATTAATTTGGTATAGTGTCGAAAAATATGAAGAAATTGGTTCACCAAAATTTAATTCTTATAATGAGCTATTAGAGTTCACAACTGAATATTCAAAAGAAAACAATGACTTATGGTGCCTAGATATTGAAAGTGGAGCTTCTACAGGCTGGATAGCGACTAATTGGTTAGAAGACATCATATTAAATAACTACGGTGTTGAAGTTTATGATCAGTGGAGTAGCCAGAAAATTTTTTCTTCTGATAGAGCAATTTCAAGGTCAATTAGTTACATTGGGAAGCTGGTGTTTATTGAAAATGCTGTTTATGGGTCAAATAAGAGAATCGTTCGTAAAGAGTTTAGAAATAATTACAAAAACTTACTTAGTGAAGAGGTTGATTGTATTTTCTCATGGGGAGGTCATTATGCTAGTTTTTATATGCCAGAGAATAAACAATTTAACAAGGACTTCGATTTTTTTAAATTTCCATCACCTCTTAACGCGATTGTAGGAATAGGTGATCT
>Ga0208427_1000346_pt1 | contig 20067 bp, 21 predicted proteins | sample DEB08_DNA_FD_184532 | JGI IMG/M metagenome (GOLD analysis project Ga0208427, IMG submission 184532) | Aqueous microbial communities from the Delaware River and Bay under freshwater to marine salinity gradient to study organic matter... | ecosystem: Environmental > Aquatic > Marine > Coastal ...
TACGCTTGCCATAAGGCACTCCTTTGGACGCAAATGCGCCCCTCAGTTTCTTGAAATGAGCGGTTGCCCATCTCCCTGGCATTCCAATTCCCTAGAACCCCGAAGGGACCGATCTAGCGAATTTTGGCTGGAACACGCGAATTCACACCGAATCGATGTGTGAGTGTAAGCATACCCGTGATTTAGGGGCTTTTCCACTTATTTCTATCTGCTCAAGCGCTCCTTAGAGCATTTGGATTGCATTGACAGATGTTCAAATTCGCTCTTGCAATCAAGGTCATCTTTGGCCTTTTCACCTCCTCACTGCCGGCCCCTGAAATCTGGGCCGAGCCCATCCCCTACTTTCTGGACAAACAAATGGGTAACTACATCGCTCCTCACTCCGAGAGGGGTCCTGGTCACAGGGGTCTTGATGTGCTGGTGGGTAACGAGGGTATTCGGGCTCCGCAAGCCGGGTTCGTGAGCTTCAATGACCTAGTCGTCGACAGGCGGGTAGTAACAATTCGTTCTGGTGACTATCGCATCAGCTTTGAGCCCGTCTGCAGCGATCTCGTGACTGGGCAGGCGATTGAGCGGGGAGAGCTAGTGGGCAACTTATGCGAGGGTAAGGCTGGCTATAAAGAGCATTGCGAAGGCTGCATGCACCTGTCTATTCGGGTTCAAAGGGGCTATCTGAATCCTTTGCTCTTCTTTGGGCATCTAGTGCCGAGCAAAATCGTTAGTTAGGCCCTTGGGTGTGCCTGCTCAAATGACTTTCTCAGCCTGTCCACCGAGACGTGCGTATAAATCTGGGTGGTGGCAAGGGAAGCGTGACCAAGAATCTCCTGGACTGCCCTCAGGTCGGCACCATGGTCCAGAAGATGAGTAGCTGCAGAGTGCCTCAGGGTGTGGGGGCCGGCTTTTCCGGTGGCAGTACCAGCTAGCTGCTCCGCGACAAGTGAGTAGAGCTGCCTAACTCCCACCCTCTTGCCCCGAGAGGTCAGCAGCAGTGCCTGTGGAGAAGAATCAGTGCGGTACTGGTCCCTGCCGGTCTTTACCCAGGAAGTTATCGCCCGAGCCGCAGAGCTACCATAAGGCAGCATTCGCTGCTTATTTCCTTTTCCAGTCACCCGAACCAGCGACCTCGAGTAATCGATGTCTTCAAGGTCTACACCTGCAAGCTCGCTAACTCTCATTCCGGTGGCATAGAGAAGTTCAAATGCACACAGGTCTCTAATTCCCGAGGGGTTGTCATCAGTGGCCAAGAACTGGAGCCGACTAAAAACCTCATCCAGGCTCTTCTCAGTTGCAACCTTTGGAAGTCCCCTATCGAGCTTTGGCGCCCTGAGCCTCAGGCCAGGATCGGATTCGAGCTTCCCTCTTTCAAAGAGGTACTGCGTGAAGGCTTTTGCGGTCGAGGTCTTTCTGGCGAGCGTGGTTTTTGTGGCACCGGCTTCGCTCATTTGCCACATCCAATCGCGAAGTGCGTCAAGGTCCAGATCGCGCTTTTTATCGTGAAGGAAGCCCAGTAGGTCACGCAGGTCCGAGAGGTAGGCCTTTTGAGTGTTACTGCTAGTTCCACGGGACGCTAGATGGCCTGCAAAGCCAGTCAGTTCGCCGTCTAGGTCCATGATTCAAGACTATGTGAGAGTTCTTACTCTTCCGCCATTAGAAAGGCACTAGGCGGGCTTTAGTTCCTCTAGAACACTTGCCAGGCTAAGCCCGGATTCGGCCGCAATCTCATCCGGAAATCTCGCTCCCGCTCTCATCGCGTCCTGAATCCGCTTTTGGTTCATGCTCAGCTCGACGGGAAAGTTGGTGAGTGGATAGGGGCGAGCGAGACCTTCAGCGATCATGGCGTTTGTTCCCCTGGCAGGTGCAAAGGCCCAAGGACCAGGCACTGCAAAGACTTCCCTGCCGATGACACGTGCATGATTTGCGGTATTGCGGGTTCCGGAGCGATAGCCGGCCTCAACGATGTAGGTGGCGCTGCTGGCAGCGGCAATCAGACGGTTGCGCTGCAGAAATCTAAAACGCGAAGGGGTTGTTCCCGGGGAGGCCTCGCTGATTAGTGCCCCTCCTCGCTGAACCATTTCGTGAAAGAGCTCCCAGTTCGCCTGGGGGTAGGCCTTGTCGACACCACCTGCCATGAAGGCCGCGGTCCTAAGGCCTCTGTCGATGGCAGATTTGTGAACTTGGGCGTCTATGCCAACAGCGCCTCCTGAAATCACTGGGCTTGCCAGCTCAGCTACGAGTCTCTTGGCATTTGCGAGTCCGGTGGCTGACGGGTTTCTCGTTCCAACAATCGAAACACTCTCCTCGGCCAGGATGCCGGCATCGCCTGCGATCCACAGCAGGTAGGGCCTGTGTGGGCCAAGGTCACGAAGTTTTTCAAATAGCTCGGTATCGGAATCTTCGAAGTAAATCCTTGCGTTCCAGCGGATACCGCGCTCGATGCGCTCGATGAGGTTGATTTTCGAAAGCCGCAGCTCGATGCGCTCGAGAAGCTCTGGGATGTGGGCTCGGTACTCCTCACCCACACACTCTGGCCAGAGCCTGCTGGCCCGTTGGGTTCTAAAGTCTTCAATGGCCTTTGGACCGCGGCTATCAAATATCTCTCTTGCAAGTCCATCGCCTGGTTCGTGGAGCATTGACCACAGGACTGTGAGTTCTTGGTCTTTCGTGAGCTGCATGAGTTCCTCCTGGGAGGCATGGTGCAGCAGCTTTGAGAGCATTAGGGAGGTGTTAGCTCAGGCTGTGGAGAACTAGGGCTGATCGCCGACTGCTAATTCTTCTGGTATCTCGAGCTCCTGGCTTCCGATCTCCTCGACGTTGACGTCCTTGAACGTCATAACCTTGACCTGCTTTACGAAGCGGTCTGTGCGGTAGATGTCCCAGACCCAGACGTCCTGCATGTTGAGTTCGAAGTAAAAGTCGGTGGCGGTGTCAATGCGCTTGAGTTCGACATCGTTGCACAGGTAGAAGCGGCGCTCTGTCTCAACCACGTAGCGAAACATTTTGACTACATCGCGATACTCGCGATAGAGGCTTAGCTCTGCATCGCGGTCGTAATCTTCGAAGTCGTTCTCGTCCATTTCTCTTTCAGTCTAAGCCCAGTTCCTCGCAAGAAATTTCTTCTCTACTCACAAGTGAAATACTTGGGTTTTTGCAGGGGCCAATGGTGCTTTAGGCTATTGAAAACAAAGAGAGGAATTGCGTTTTGACTTCTGCTGAAACCCAAAAGGTAGTAATCAGAGTTGGCGAAAAGGAAGCAGAGCTTCCAGTTGTAAAAGCAACTGATGGTGCCAGCGGTATTGATATCAAGGGCCTAATGGCCACGACCGGCATGAGCACCTACGACCAGGGCTTTGTGAACACCTCCTCAACCACCTCCGCAATCACCTACATCGACGGCGAGGCAGGCATTCTGCGCTACCGCGGTTATCCGATTGAGCAGCTAGCTGAGAAGAAGACGTTTCTCGATGTTTCTCACCTACTTGTCTATGGGGAGCTACCAAGCGAGAAGGAGTTTGCGAAGTTCGATGACACAATTCGCAAGCACACCCTGCTTCACGAAAACCTCAAGGACTTTTTCCGGGCCTTCCCGCCGAGCGCTCACCCGATGGCGATTATCTCCGCAGCCGTTTCGGCACTTAGTACCTTCTACCCCGACTCGCTAGACCCCAAGGACCCCGAGCAGGTCGAGATCTCAACCATCAGGCTGCTTGCCAAGATGCCGGTAATTGCCGCCTACGCTCACAAGACCTCAGTTGGTCAGGCGCTGATGTATCCGGACAACTCGCTGTCGATGGTTGAAAACTTCCTCATGATGACCTTTGGAACAAGGGCGGAGCAGTACACCCAGAACCCGATTGTCACAAAGGCACTCGACACACTCTTGCTTTTGCACGCAGACCACGAGCAGAACTGCAGCACCTCGACCGTGAGGTTGGTTGGCTCCTCAAACGCAAACCTTTTCGCATCGGTATCCGCCGGAGTAAACGCCCTCTTTGGCCCACTGCACGGAGGCGCAAACGAGGCAGTTCTGGAGATGCTCGAGTTCATCCAAGATTCGGGTGAGTCGGTAGAAAAGTACGTCGAAAGAGTCAAGAACAAAGAGGACGGCATCAGGCTCATGGGCTTTGGTCACCGCGTCTACAAGTCATTTGACCCCAGGGCCAAGATTGTCAAGGCAACAGCCGACCAGGTTCTCGATGAGCTGGGAATTGACGATCCACTGCTAGAGATCGCAAAGCAGCTTGAGGCAGCAGCTCTCAAGGATGACTACTTCGCAGAGCGCAAGCTCTACCCGAACGTAGATTTCTACACCGGCGTCATCTACAAGGCCATGGGCTTCACGCCCAAGATGTTCACCCCGATGTTTGCGATCGGAAGACTCCCGGGGTGGATTGCTCACTGGCGGGAAATGATGGCCGATGACAGCACCCGAATTGGTCGCCCCCAGCAGGTTTACATTGGAGCTACTGAGCGGTCAGTCTAAAAATCAAGACCTTGGTATCGCCATAGGCCTTCTCGCTCGAAAGCTCAATTCCCTCAACTAGTGCTGGGTTCTCTGCCTTGCTCGAAAGTTCCAAGACGAATAGTCCATTTGGTCGCAAGACGGCGCCAACTCGCTCCAAGAGCTTCCCCGCAACATCTAAGTCATAGGGAGGGTCTGCGAAAACCAGGTCAAATTCTTTGATGGTTGAAGCTAGATAGGCAACTGCGTCCGAGAACTTTATCTCCATGGGAGGCCTTGCTCCGGCGGCCGAGAGTGCTGTTCCCACGCTTGCCGAGTTTTTTAGGCAGACATTGAGCGCCGCTCTGGCTGACTCGATGGCAACAAGGCTCTTTGCTCCCCGAGATAGCGCCTCAAGACCCAGTGCTCCGGTCCCCGCAAACAAATCCAGCACGTCAGCATTTTCAATTGCACCGACAGCCTCCAAAGAAGCAAAGACGCTTTCCTTGACTCGATCAGAGGTGGGTCTGGTGCCGGCAGGAGCGGACGCAAGCCTGATTGAGCCCGCTAAACCGCTGATAATCCTGCTCACAAGGTGAGCCTAGCCAAATACTTAGGGCCAAGGCTCCAAGATGGTGTTGTGCTGGATAAGGGAAGAAAACTCAGTGAGCTCCTTGGAGATCGCACCGCAAAGTCGTTTGCGCGTCACCTGGGTTTGAACTTCGAGGGCGAGCTACTAGAGCACTACCCCAGACGCTATGCAAAGCGTGGTCAGCTAACTGACATCTCCGCCCTTCCGGTTGGCGAGGTTGCCACAGTCGTAGGTGAGGTGGTTAAAGTCTCCTCCCGAGTCACGAAGGGACGGGCCGGGAGCATTCTTGAGGTCGTGATTACTGACGGGAGCTCGCTGATGACCCTGGCCTTTTTCAATCAGGCCTGGCGCAGGGACCAGCTCAAGGAGGGTATGCGGGGCTTCTTCTCGGGCAAGGTAGGGATGTTCTCAGGGAAGTTGCAGCTCACCCACCCCGATTACGAACTTTTTGAAGAGACCGACGAGGAGCAGGCAAAGGCATGGGCCGAGCTGCCGATCCCGATCTACCCAGCCAGCGGAACTATACCGAGCTGGAAGATTCAAAAGGCGGTGGCACTGGCTCTGGAATCTTCCACCGTCGAGGAGCTATTGGACCCGGCTCTTCTTGCCAAGGACAAACTGATCTCGCTCACCGAAGCAATAACCAAGATTCACCTGCCTCAGCGCGATAGCGATTTTCTCGCAGCAAGAAAGAGCCTGAAATATCACGAGGCGCTCTTGCTCCAGTTGGCTCTCTTGCAATCCAGGGCCGCAAAAGAGACAGATGCCGCCTTGGTGCTTGGTGAATCACAGCTTGCGCTGCAGTTTGATAAGCAACTCGACTTTGACTACACCGAGGGTCAGCAGCAGGTAATTTCTGAAATTGCAGGCGATCTATCAGCCGGTCACCCCATGCACAGGCTCCTTCAGGGCGAGGTCGGATCAGGAAAGACGGTAGTTGCGCTCAGGACGGTGCTTCATGCAGCTTCTGAGGGTCACCAGTCCGCACTTTTAGCCCCAACAGAGGTTCTTGCCGAGCAGCACTTCAACTCCACCATCAAGACCCTCGGCCCAGATCTCACAAGGCAACTGGGAGTGAAGCTACTTAAGGGCTCGCAGTCTGCTCCCGAGCGCAAGCGCGCGATGCTGGATATTGCAAGTGGAAAGTGCCTTTTGGCCATTGGGACGCATGCCCTGATTGCAGAGAAAGTTAGTTTTGCTGACCTTGGCCTTGTCATCATCGATGAGCAGCACAGGTTTGGGGTTGGGCAGAGGGAACTATTGAGGGCAAAGGCCAAGCAGCCGCCACACGTTCTGACAATGACCGCAACCCCGATCCCGAGGACCGTGGCCATCACCACATTTGGAGATCTCGACATCTCAACCCTCACGGAGCTGCCTGCGGGCAGGCAGGAGATAGAGACGTTTGTGGTTCCGGTCGGCCAGCCAGCACTGGTCTCGAGGGTTTGGGCGAGAGTCTCCGAGGAACTTGCAGCGGGCAGGCAGGCATTTGTTGTCTGTCCCCGAATTGTCGGGAGCGAGTATGACGGCAGCATCGAGGGAGAATCCGAGACTCCACCGGCTGCGGCCGAAGAGGTCTTTGAGAGCTTGAAGAGAAACCCGAGCCTGGCATGCCGAAGCATCGGGCTGCTGCATGGGCAGCTACCGAGCGAGGAAAAGTCCTCGGTCATGGAAGCGTTCTCGGCGGGTGAGCTAGACGTTTTGGTCTCGACCACCGTTATTGAGGTTGGCGTAAACGTTCCAAATGCCACCGCCATGGTGATCCTTGATGCCGATCGGTTCGGAATTTCGCAGCTGCACCAACTTAGGGGCAGGGTCGGCCGAGGCTCACACAAAGGCATCTGCCTGCTGGTTTCCTCCGCCGAGGCTGGAACCCTTGCAAGCCAGCGGCTCGAGGCCCTGGCTGGGACACTGGATGGCTTCAAGCTAAGCGAGCTAGACCTAGAGCTCCGAGGTGAGGGAGACGTCCTAGGCGATAACCAGTCAGGTCGCAGAAGCCAGCTGAAGCTCTTGAAAGTAACCAAGGACGCGGAGCTCATCAAACAGGCTCGAGATATCGCTCAGTCGCTCATCACAAAAGGTCTTGAGGAGCGCCTTGTTGCCAAGCTTGCTCAGCTGCAGGCCGAGGCGCTCGAGCGCAGCTAAAAAAGGCCTAGGTCCTTACTGAGGATTTTTTCTAGCCAGCTGGTTCGGTGATGCTTTGTTGGGCCAAGCCGCTGGATGGCCTCGATGTGTGAATTGGAGCTATAGCCCTTATTGGAGTCCCAGCCATAATCTGGAAAGTCCTTAGAGAGCTCCGCCATTAGGGCATCACGCTTCACCTTTGCCACGACAGATGCTGCTGCAACGCTGCCGCAGTCCCTGTCGGCCTTGGTCTGGACAACAACTTTTACCCCAATTTCGCCAAGCCAGTTGTGAGAGCCATCAAGCAAGACCACGGCGTTTTGGGGGCTAAGGTTCTCGATGGCTTCGAGGGCGGCCGTCTTCAGCGCGAAGGAGATGCCCTTTTCTTCAATCGTGCTGACGGGACAGAGCCCAACGCCGGATTCGCCCCAAGCCATAACCGCTTCGGCAACCTCTGCGCGCTTTGTCTCCGCAATTAATTTGGAGTCGCGGATTGATGCTGGCAGCGAATCAAGCATTTCTCGGGTGAGTAAGAATGCCCCCACCCCAACCGGTCCGGCGAGTGCTCCCCTACCAACCTCGTCTATGCCAATAACGGCATCAAAGCTTTCTAGCAGCTCTTTCTCGAGGTCAAGGCTTGGGAACGTCACCGAAGGTCTCTGGATAGTTGGTCAAAAACTCCCAGTTCTCCACTGGCCAGCTCACCACAAACGCCCTGCCAACCACTACCTCGACTGGTACGAAGCCTTTTGTGGGGAGATCTTGGTGATACCTAGAGTCTGTGGAGTTTGGACGATTATCTCCCATCACCCAGTAGTGATCCTCGGGAACCGTGACATCAAATTCGACTTCGGAGGGAGCGGAGTCTCCTCGGAGGTAGGGTTCATCGATTGCAACACCATTGATAGTCAGCTTTCCATCCGCATCACAGCAGACCACCCTGTCACCAGGTAGCCCGATTACTCGCTTCACAAGGTGCTCGGCGGAGTCGGGGGCTGTTATTCCAAAGGTGCCAAGAACAAAGTCCGTGATCTCAGTCAGGGTGTCCTTTTCTTGGGTCGGGATAGCGCCCAGCCAACCACCTGGGTCTCTGAACACCGCAACGTCCCCGCGCTCTAGTGGCATTACCTCTGGGGCTAAGACGTTGACAATGATTCGATCGTTGATCTCGAGGGTGTCGAGCATCGAACCTGATGGGATGAAAAAGCTGCGAATGAGAAAGGCTTTGATGACAACCGAGAGCACAAGCGCGGTTCCCACAATGACAGTGAAGTCAATCAGGAAGCTGAGAAAGGCGTTTTTCCGGGCGCGCCTGAATGACCTGCGCCAACGGGCTGAGAGGGAATTACTGCGGGGTCTGCGACTCCCGGAAAACGACATAACGCCTAGTTTAGTTAGGCGTTCTCTCGCTTCTCGCGAATCTTGGCAGCCTTGCCGCGAAGGTTGCGAAGGTAGTAGAGCTTTGCCCTGCGAACGTCTCCCTTGGAAACCAGCTCGATCTTCTCGAGAACTGGGCTGTGTACTGGGAAGGTACGCTCAACGCCGACCTGGAAAGAAACCTTGCGAACGGTGAAGGTCTCGCGAACTCCGTGGCCGCTCCGGGAGATTACTACGCCCTGGAAGACCTGGACACGGCTGCGGTTACCTTCAACGATGTTTACGTGAACCTTGACGTTATCTCCGGCACGGAAGTCTGGGATGTCGCTCCTGAGGCTCTTGGCATCAACTGAGTCGAGAATGTGCATTTTCTGCTCTTTCCTTTAGCGCGCAGGTCTAAATGGCTAAATAGTTTCTAATTTTGTGCTCTTTGCTCCCCTGCGGCAGAGCCTCTGGGCACAGCGACAAATTCTGCCACAGTAAAGGGCTAACAGCAACTACTTATCGAGTAAATCTGGCCGGTTCTGTTTGGTGCGCTCAAGCGACTGAGCCTTACGCCACTTCTCGATTTCTGCATGGTGTCCGGAAAGCAGCATCTCTGGAACCTCCAGGCCACGCCAACTTTGTGGCTTGGTGTAGCTGGGGGCCTCCAAAAGACCCTCATTGTGAGATTCTTCGGCGAGCGACTCGTTGTTCCCAATCACCCCAGGAATCAGTCTGGCAATGGCCTCGATCATGGCAACAGCGGCAACCTCGCCGCCGTTTAGCACGTAGTCACCAATAGAAATCTCATGAACTTCGGCAATTGTGCCCGCGTAGTCAACCACTCGCTGGTCGATGCCCTCGTATCTACCGCAAGCGAAAACCAGGTGCTCTCTATGGGAGAGCTCTCTGGCTAGCTCCTGATTGAAGGGTTTTCCAGCAGGAGAGGTGAAGATGACAACTGGACGGTCTTTGCCAATAACTTGGTCAAAAGCCTCGCCCCAGGGCTCTGGCTTCATGAGCATGCCCGCTCCCCCGCCATAGGGGGTGTCGTCCACGGTCTTGTGCCTATCGTGAGTGAAGTCCCTGAGGTTGTGAGCCTCAAACGAGATCAGTCCAGACTCCTGGGCCTTGCCCAAAAGCGAGATCTCCAAAACATCAAAGAACTCGGGGAAAATGCTGATTGCGTCAATCTTCATTTGGCTCAGCTAACTCTTCAAAAAGGCCTCCAGGAGGAGTAATGGTTACCTTGCCAGCCTGGACATCAACCTCTGGCACAAAAGCCTTCACAAATGGCAGCAGCACCTCGCCAGAGTCCGTCTTGATGGCAAGGATATCCTGGGCTGGAAGGTGATCAACTCGCACGATTTCACCAATTTCTACATCGTCTCTGTGAACCTTTAGGCCAACCAGCTGGTGGTCATACCAGGCCTCAGGCTCAGGTGGGCTGGCATCAAGATCTGCCTCGACAAGCAAAATTGCACGGATAAGGCTCTCAGCCTGGTTGCGGTCGTTGATGCCATCCAAGAACAGCACAGGCATGGTGTTATACCAACGAAGTTCGGTTACCTTGACTGTTTTCCCATGCCAGGGCGAGTCCTCAGGAACCTGCAGCTCTAGAATCGTGCCTGGAGTGAAGCGTTCGTTTGGGGAGTCGGTGTAAAGCTCTAGCTTGATTGCGCCTTTGAGGCCGTGCGCTTTGAGCAGGCGGCCTACCCGAAGCTTGGTGGTGCTAGTAATCGGTATCCACCACGTCTACACGAATGCGCTTGCCTCCGGCAAGGGCGTTGATGATTGTTCTCAGCGCAGTGGCAGTTCTGCCACCTTTGCCGATGACCCTTCCGAGGTCATCTGGGTGCACACGAACCTCCAGCAACTCGCTTTTCGCGATTGTGCGAAGCTCAACGGTCGCATCCTCAGGATTGTCGACAATTGCTCGCACAAGGTGCTGGAGGGTCGCCTGCAACATAATTACTCGCTCTTTGGCTCTTCAGCTGCCTCTGCGGCAGGTGCCTCTTCAGCTGGAGCTTCCTCGCTTGCAGGTGCCTCGGCAGGAGCTTCCTCTGCAGCCTCAGCCGCAGGGGCCTCCTCTGCTGGCGCTTCTGCTGCTTGCTCTGCTGCTGGCTCTGCTGGAGTCTCTTCCGCAGGCGCCTCTGCAGGGGCCTCTTCGGCCGGGGCTTCGGTAGCCTCTGCCGCTGGCTCTGCTGGTGCCTCGGCTGGAGTTTCCTCGGTCACAGCAGCCTCTTCGGCCACTGGAGCCTCAGCTGGAGCTTCTGCGACTGGAGTCTCTTCCTTTACAGGCTCTGGCTTCTTCTCTTCCTTTGGAAGGATTACGGACTTCTTCTTGGTGTCCGCTGCGAAAGTCTCTTTTGTTGCCTGGGGCTTGACAGTGTTCTTCTTCTCACCCTTTTCGTTGGCAACATCACCGGTCAGCTTGAGAATTACTGCAGCTGGCTCGGTTGGCTGAGCGCCAACGGATAGCCAGTACTGAGCGCGCTCAGAGTTGACCTCAATGATTGAAGGGTCGGTGGTTGGTACGTAGCGACCAATCTCCTCGATGACTCTTCCGTCACGGTGTGTTTTTGAATCTGCTACCACGATGCGGTAGTGGGGGTTGCGCTTCTTACCAATGCGCTTTAGGCGGATCTTTACAGCCACAATTCTCCTGTGAGTTTAGGGGCGAGGCTCCACCGTGAGCGTGGGGGCACACTCGGAGGCTTCTCAGGGTTTCTCGTACGTCTTGATAGAGGGTCGAGACGCTCGAACAAGGGAAGAGTCTGCCAGAAAATTCGCCATTTGGCTAGTTTCAAAGCCCGAAAGAACTGCCTTTTGAGTTGTCAGTGCCAAAGGTGAGTCCGGCATTCTCGGCAGCACGCTTGGCTGGGTTGCCGCTCTTAGACCCCTTTTTCTTCTTGTCCTTCTTCTTGCCGCCGATGTAGCCGCCGCCCTTTGCGCCTCCCATCATGACTGGGTTAGTGCCGGGAAGGGTGGGCGCTCCACCTTTAGCCATGGTCTTCATCATCTTTGCGGCCTGCTCAAAGCGCTGCATTAGCTGATTCACATCAGTAACCGTGGTTCCCGATCCCTTTGCAATCCTCATGCGCCTAGAGCCATTTAGAAGTTTGGGTTGCTCGCGTTCCTTCGGAGTCATCGACCGAATGATGGCTTCGGTGCGATCAATCATCTTCTCGTCGAAGTCCTCGAGATTTTGTTTCATCTGGCCGGCACCTGGGAGCATGGCCATGATGCCCTTCATGCTGCCGAGCTTCTTTAGCTGCTGCATCTGGTCCAAAAAATCCTGCAGCGTGAACTGATCCTGGGCAATCTTCTGAGCGAGCTTCTCGCTCTCGTCCTCATCGAAGGCACGCTGAGCCTGCTCGATAAGAGTGAGGATGTCTCCCATGTCCAGAATGCGGCTAGCCATGCGGTCTGGGTAGAAGGGCTCGAAGGCCTCTAGCCCCTCGCCCGTTGAGCTAAATAGAATTGGTGCGCCGGTGATGGTCGCAACCGAAAGTGCCGCACCACCGCGCGCATCACCATCGAGCTTGGTGAGAACCACTCCTGTTACCCCAACGCCATCCTTGAAGGCATTTGCCACGTTGACAGCATCCTGACCGAGCATTGAATCGATCACAAAGAGCATTTCATCTGGAGAGGTAGCGTCGCGAATGTCTCTCGCCTGCTTCATCATCTCCTCATCGATACCGGTCCTACCGGCGGTGTCGATGATCACCACAGAGTGCTGCTCTTTCTTAGCCTTTTCGAGGCCTTTTTTAGCTACCGCCACGGGGTCACCTGAGCCGTTACCTGCCTCAGGAGCAAATACTGGAACCCCGACCTTCTCTCCGAGCACCTGAAGCTGATTTACGGCATTTGGTCGTTGAAGGTCGCAGGCGACTAACAAAGGCGTCTGGTTTTGCTCCTTTAGCCACCTAGCGAGCTTCCCAGCAAGCGTTGTCTTACCCGAACCCTGAAGACCCGCGAGCATCAAAACCGTCGGTGGGTTCTTTGAAAATGTGAGTTTCCTGGCTTCTCCCCCGAGAATGCCAATTAGTTCGTCTTGGACAATCTGAACCACCTGCTGGGAGGGGTTTAGTGCCTTGGAGACCTCGTCTCCCATGGCGCGCTCGCGAATCCTTGCGATGAAGTCCTTGACCACCTCGAGGGCGACATCGGCCTCCAAAAGAGCACGCCGAATGTCCCTGAGGGTCTCGTCGATATCGGCAGCAGAGAGCTTTCCTTTGCCCTTGAGGCTCTTGAACGTCCCGCTTAGGCGATCCGAAAGATTGTCGAACAATCCATTTCTCCTTCGCTTACCGCCAAAAGCCTAATCTAGGGGCTTACCAATAGTCTTGACTGGTGAGCAAACTGGGCAGCCTGGGGCTGGTTCTTAGAGGTATTGTCGCAGGAGCCGTGTTTGCAGTTCTCGGCACCATCTTTCACCAGAGCATTCTTTCGGGCCTGCCATTTGGTCTTGGCATGGCGCTGTTTTCCCTGCTTGTCTATGCAGTTTCTCTCAGGCCTCAGAAATCAGAGTCTTGGGCCTTTGCTCTCACCGTTACAGCACTGGTCTTTTTCTTTGCCCAAGACTTTGGTCAAGACAAGCTCATTCCAGCTACAACGATTGGCTATGTGTGGTCTTACGGGTCGATATCGATCGTGCTACTCGTGGCTATGTTTCCAAGGTTTCGCTAATAAGTCTTTAGCGCCGCTGGCACCTTTGGCAGAAATACGATGACCTGTTTGCCCAGGCCTGTCGTTTGATGGCGCTGCCACACCTTTGACAAGGCAACCCAGCGCGGCTGTAGGCATTGAGGTCTTGAGAAAAGTAACCAGATTCACCATTTACGTTCTTGTACTGCTCGTCAAAGCTTGTTCCGCCTCGCTCAACCGCCTCGCGAAGGACTTCTTGAGAGACGTCAATGAGCTCCCTGAGCTTTCGGGCCGAGATTTCGATGGCGGGCCTGTCATAGTGAAGCCTTGATCGCCAAAGGCTCTCGTCTGCATAGATATTTCCTATGCCGCTAAGAAGGTTCTGGTCGAGTAGCACCCTCTTGATCCCAGAGTTTCGCTTGCGCATTTTCGAAACTACTAACCCGGCATCAAAGTTTGGGTCCAATAGGTCTCTTGCGATGTGAGAGACGGAGGTTGGTATCAACGACCTCCCCTCTCCCTCTGGAAAGTAGCCTGCGGGAGAGTTATCTCCGGTGTCTACTAGGTCATCAATTTGCATGCCACCAAACAGCCGCTGATCTACAAAGCGCATCTCTATTTCTTCACCGGTTGGTTTCTCTAGCCGCAGGGAGATTCTCGTGAGCTTGTCCTCACCAAAGTTCTTTGACCTAACCAAGACCTGCCCACTCATTCCGAGGTGGCAAACAACTGCGCGGGTTGCAGTTAGCGGCAGCCAAAGAAACTTGCCGCGCCTTATAACGCCTTGGAGGCGCTCGCCTGTGAGCTCCTTGACGAAGCCATCCGGGCCAGAGAAGTTGCGCTTTAGGCTGCGGCTGTCATGGACCTGGATTTCTTTTACCTGAGCGCCGATTACGTGAGTGGCGAGACCGGCACGAACAGTCTCGACTTCGGGTAGTTCCGGCACTAGAGCTCCAAGAGTGTTCGCAGTGCACTAAGTGCTGCGTCGGTCTCAGCCTTGCGCTTGGTGCGTCCAGAGCCTGACCCCAGGCTCACCTTGCCCGAAAAACAGGTCGCAAAATAGACGCGCTCGTGTTCCGGTCCAGATTCTGACATTTCGTAGGTGGGCTCTTCGCGATTTAATTTCTTGAGCTTTACGGCCAGCGATGTCTTGGGGTCGGCAAACTCTCTAAGGGCATCGGAGTCATCAAGTAGCGGGAGGATGTGGGCGGTGATTATCTTGCCTGCGTTTTCAAGTCCTGAGTGGATGTAGGCAGCGCCAATTAGGGCCTCAAAAGCGTCGGCGAGAATGTTTTCTTTGCGCCTGCCCTCGGTCTGCTCTTCACCTTTACCTAGGAGTAGGTACTTGCCAAGATCTATGCGGTTGGCGGCGACTGCGAGAGCCTGGGCGGAGACAACACCATTTTTTAGCTTTGTTAGCTCACCTTCGGGGAGCTTGTTGTGAGCTGTGAAGATATGAGATGCGACCAGATAACCGAGCACCGAGTCGCCAAGAAACTCTAGGCGCTCATTGTCAGCGCCACCGTTTTCGTAAGCGAAAGAAGAGTGTGTGAGGGCGAGCTTGAGAAGCTCGGGTGAAATCTCAGCCCCGAGCCGCCCCAGCAGCTCGTCAGACATTTGTTAGCTGTCGGCTACTTTGCGACCCTTGTATTCCATGTAGAGCTGGGTGCCGACTGAGTCGGTAACTACCTTGGCCCTGTGAGGAAGGCTGTAGACGGTCTGTCCATTCTCAACGGTCTTGACCAGGGTTACTGGCTCTGCCTTCCACTGTGAACGGCGTGCGTGAGTGTTAGCACGTGACTTGCGCCTCTTTGGTACTGGCATCTGTAGCTCCTCATTTGGCCCGCTCTAAATAGAAGCGAGAAAAGTCTTTGTGGTTTGAAGGTGCTTAACCTTCTTCCAAACCCACGAAAGCTTACTTGAAAAGTTACTTCTTTCCAAGAAAAACCTCAGGTTTACTGGTCTTGCTGGTTTGGGGGTAGTGCTGCCACAAGCGGGTGGTCACCTGGAATTGGGCCTGTCTTGGCAGCACCTCCTGGAGAGCCGATCTCATTGAAGAAATCGACGTTTACCGAGTAGTAGTCGCTCCACTCACCGGGCAGGTCGTCCTCGTAATAGATGGCTTCTACGGGGCAAACCGGCTCGCAGGCACCGCAGTCAACGCACTCATCTGGGTGGATGTAGAGCATGCGATCGCCCTCGTAAATGCAGTCCACGGGACATTCGTCAATGCAGGCTTTGTCCTTGAGGTCCACACACGGTAGTGCGATTACGTAGGTCAACTATTTACTCCTTGAAAGCTCTGTAAGTCTAAATCAGCACAAACTCGAAATACTTCCAAAGCCGGCTAGTTTCCCGGTTTTCTTGCTACCAGGCCTTTAGCAAACTCCTCCGCGGAGAAAAACGCGAAATCATTGATTCCCTCACCAACTCCAACCAGCTTGACAGGCAGGTCCAGTTGCTTCTGGATTGCATACACGATGCCTCCCTTTGCTGTGCCATCAAGCTTGGTCATGACTATCCCGGTCACATCTGCCACTTCCGTAAAGGCTTTTGCCTGGCTGATTGCGTTCTGGCCCGTGGTGGCGTCAATTACTAACAGCACTTCGTTTATCTGCGCCTGCTTTTCGACCGCTCTGCGAATCTTGCCCAGCTCGTCCATTAGGTCTTTCTTGTTCTGAAGCCTGCCGGCGGTGTCAATAATGGCAATGTCAGCGTCGTTCTTAATCGCAAGCTCAACGGTTTGGTAGGCAACAGAGGCAGGATCCTGCCCATCGCGCTCTGGTCTAACAATTCCAGCCCCTGAGCGTTCGGCCCACGTCGCCAATTGATCTACAGCGGCTGCCCTAAAGGTATCTGCGGCTCCCAGGACAACCTCCCACTCACCATCGCTAAGCCACTTTGCTAGCTTGCCAATTGTTGTTGTCTTTCCCGCACCATTGACCCCCACTACGAGGAATACGTAAGGCAATTTGCCATCGGAAAGATTCAGTTGACTATCCTCACGGTTCAACCTTGCAACTAGAAGGTCTTTGAGTAGCAGCCTGAGCTCGGCATCAGAAGTTGCACCGGTTTTTTGTGCTGCCCTCCTGAGATCTTCAGTAATCTCAACCGATGCCTCAACCCCGAAATCAGCCAACAGGAGGATGTCCTCGAGGTCCTCAATGTCGAGACTTGAGGTAAAAAGGGATCGAATCCCATCCCCCAAAGACCGCTTGGGAAGTTCGACCTCAATAACCTGCTCATCTCGTGTCGGAATCTCTTCCTGGGTGAAGTCCGGGGCCTCTTCCTGGGGCAAGGATTCAATGTCTGGCTGTGCTGCGTTCTCAGAGGCGGGAGGGTTCTTGTGCTCATCTGCCTCTCTAGGGGAAACGGCTTCAGCAGCTGCTGGCGCTGCAGACGGCTCCGGCTTATCAATAACCTGTTTTGCTTCAGATGCTTTCGTTTGGGCCTTTTCCGCAGTTTCCGCCGTCGCGAGCTCTAGGGTGTCCGCTTCCTCCTTTTTTGCTCTGAGCCGTTTCAGGAACTTGAACACCTAGCCCACCCACTCAAGCTTTTCGCCAACCACCCTCGTGATGCCGTCTTTACCCATGCTGATGCCGTAAAGGGCATCAGCGATTTCCATGGTTCGCTTTTGGTGAGTTACAACTATTAGCTGTGAAGAGTCTCGCAACCCCTCCAAAACCTCGAGAAGCCGCCCTAGATTGGTGTCATCAAGCGCCGCCTCTACCTCATCGAGCACGTAGAAGGGGCTTGGTCTCGCCTTAAAAATTGCAACTAGAAGTGCTAGTGCCGCCAAGGACCTCTCACCTCCGGAAAGCAGGCTCATCCGTTCGATGCGCTTCCCCGCAGGTCGAACCGAAACCTCAACTCCAAGTTCTTCATTTTCCTCCCCTAGCAGGGAAAGAGAGCCACTTCCCCCCGGGAAAAGAACAGGGAATACCTGCTCAAAACTCTTCTTTGTGTCCTCGAATGCGGCTGCAAAGGTTGTCTGCATTTTTTCTGATAAGTCAGCGATGATTGAAGCTAGATCTGCTCGAGCCGCAGTGAGGTCAGCTAGCTGGTCCGAGAGATATTTGTGCCTTTCCTCGAGCGCAGCAAATTCCTCGAGAGCCAGCGGGTTGAAAGAACCCAGTTGGGAAAGGCGAGCCTCCAATTTGCGCAGTTTGCCTTCGAGTTGCTCCAGTGACTCTTCCTCGGCCTGCTGTATTGAGGCCTCGCTCAGCACCTCCTCAACCGTGAGACTCAGCTCACTCGCAACTCGGTCGGTGATGGTATTTAGTTGCAAACGCAGCTCGTAAGCACGCATCTCCGAGTCTTGGACGCCCTGTCCGAGCTCGGCGGCTTTGCCCTCCAAACTGCTGAGCGATGCTCGCAAGGCTGTCAGCTTGGAGGACTGCTGGCTTCTTTGATCTTGTTGCACTCGAAGAGCCCGGCGCGCAGTTCCCACCAGATTTTCGATGTGCCCTAGGGCAATTTCTAACCCAACAAGAGACTTTGAAATCCGCGACTGCGACTCCTTCTTCTTTGCTTCAGCAGCGATACGCTCTTCTCTGAGTCGGGCGGCATTTGCCAAACGTGTTCGAATTGATTCCTGCTCACGGATCAACCCTGTGTTTCGTTCTCGGAGTGCGCTTATGGCAATTCGGGTCTCAACTTCTGCCTGTCGGCTTCTGTCCAAAGCCTCAACAAGTTGTCCCATTCGCTCGGAGTCGATCACATGTTGCGTGCTTGGGTTCTCTGCAATCAAGTTTTGCAGGTCAACAATTACGCCTGCCCGAGACTCTAGCTCTTGCACCTTCTCCTCAATTTGTTGCTCCAGCCTGGATCGCTCTTGCTTTGCGCTCTCGATTTGCCCCATAAGGCGACCAATTGCTTCAGCTTTAGACGCAAGTTGAGCATCATGAGATTGAAGTTCCGCAAGTCGCTCTGCAGTGGAGGCGGTGGCCCTCTCAAGCGCAGTCTTGGCAAGCGCAACAGCTGCGGACTGGTTGTCAATTTCTTTTTGTGCGTCTTTGAGCGCCGAAGTTGTTGAGGAGCGCTCTGCAGCTAGCTCTAACTTTGACGGCAGCTTCTTACCTCCGCCACTGACTAAAGCCTCTGAAATGTAGTCTCCATTTGCGGTGATGACTACTTTCCCTGTAGCTGCAGAGTCGCGCAAAATAAGGCGAGCTGCTTCTGTGTTTTCCACAATCCAAAAATCTTGAAGGCGCTTGAGCAGAGCCTTTGGAGCTTCGACCACAGAGCTAGCTGAAACCGCTCCCTCGGGTGCCGATTGCTTCCCACGGCCAACTTCGCTATCCGAAATTAGAATATCCGCCCTACCAAGATCCCTTTTTCTCAAGTAATCAAGTGCCTCGAGGGCCGAACCCTGGTCCTCTGCGATGACGGCATCTGCCAGTGGGCCAAGAGCCGCGGCAATCGCCGTTTCATAACCGGCATCAATCTTGATACTTTCCGCGATGAGTCCTCTGATTCCGAGAACACCTGATTGTGTAACATCCTTGACGCCATCTGACTGGTCTAGCGTCAGGCTAAGGGTCGCAATCTTTGCTTCGAGGGAATCTCTTCTTCTCTCAAATTCATGCAGCCTGGTTTGGTGCTCCTCAAGCTTCCGACGAGCCTCGAGTTCAACTTGAGCCGACTGCTGATAACTATCCCTGAGATTGCCATCAGGAACTGATTCCTCAGGAGAGAGGCTGGCTAGTCGGGACTCCATTTCCTCAACTTCGCTATCAAGCCGCTGTCTATCCTGATCTAGGGCCTCTTTGTTACTCCTCTCGCGCTCAAGCTGGTCTGTCAATTGATCTAGAGAGGTCTTCTTTGCTTCAAATTCGGCAAGAACTCTGTCTGATGCTGACTTGAGCGCCGCGGCCTCGGACTCGAACCTGTCGAGTTCATTGGATGCCTCGGTTCTCGAAGCTATTCGGAGATCCAGCTCTTTGTCCAGGCTGGCTATTTCACTGGCAAGTTCAGTGATGGCCTGAGAACAGTTCTCAAAATCAGCCTCTAGGGTCTCGGTTTCAATTGTGTCGTCTGTTACTTGTACTGCTCCAATAGAGAGTTTTTGGTGAGCGAGATTGATGGCAGCTCTAGTTCTGGTTTCCAAATTCTCGAGCTCGAAGAGTTTCTCTCTTGCTAAGTCATAATCGGTCGAGGAGAGAGCGCCCTCAATCTCAGCGATGGCCCTTTTGGAGTTACCCAACTGGTCCTGGAGCAGCGCTGCCTCGGACTTGCGCCTCGATCCATCTTGAGTAACGCCCTCGAGTCTTTGACGCAAGTCCTCGATCTGAATGGCAAAAATCCTGGTCTTTATTTCGCGCGCCTCGGCTGCCAAACCCGTTGCCTGTTTAGCCACCTCAGCCTGACGGCCTAGCGGCCGAAGATTCCTTTTTACCTCAGATATAAGGTCAGAAAGTCTGGTCAGATTCGCCTGCATAGAATCCAGCTTGCGCTCTGTCTTTTCCTTGCGGCGGCGATACTTGAGAACCCCAGCAGCCTCCTCCATAAGCGCTCTTCGTTCCATGGGGTTAGCCCGAAGAATCGAGTCAAGCTGCCCCTGTCCAACGATGGAGTGCATCTCTCGGCCCAACCCTGAGTCGCTGAGTAGCTCCTGAACATCTAGAAGCCTGCATCCTTCGCCATTTATGGCATATTCACTCGTACCGTTTCGATATAGGGTCCTGGCAATTGTGACCTCTGCGTATTCAATTGGAAGAGTGCCCGAAGAATTATCGATAGTTAGTTTCACTTCCGCTCGGCCAAGCGGCGATCTGCTTGCGGTTCCAGCAAAAATTACGTCTTCCATTTTGCCGCCACGAAGGCTTTTGGTTCCCTGTTCACCCATTACCCATGCAAGCGCATCCACGATGTTCGATTTCCCTGAACCGTTGGGGGCAAC
>Ga0208427_1000358_pt1 | contig 19853 bp, 26 predicted proteins | sample DEB08_DNA_FD_184532 | JGI IMG/M metagenome (GOLD analysis project Ga0208427, IMG submission 184532) | Aqueous microbial communities from the Delaware River and Bay under freshwater to marine salinity gradient to study organic matter... | ecosystem: Environmental > Aquatic > Marine > Coastal ...
TCACCAGAGGAAGCCGCTGCAAAACTAATCTTAAGCAACGAAAAAGTTGCTGCTGCGATTGAAGAATACTTCACCATTCTCTTCGACACACTAGACCCATTCATTGACATTCTGGCAGATTTGCAGAGCGCAATTAATCGGTTGACAAAGGCGTTTCTTGAAGGCGCAGGCAATGCCATTGAAAACCTAGCGGATTCTTTAGGCATTGGACCAAATAGCTATTATGGCGGTGGCGGATTCACCAGAGACATTGAGGCGCTAGGTGGTGCGGCTGGTGGGGGCAGTGCACCAACCTCTGCTGAAATCGCAACAAGAGTTGCCATTTCTAGTCTGAACGAATTGACCACAGAGCGCTCTGCCGTGGTGAATGCCTTGAGTGATGCTGCTGAAGAATCTGGGAATGTTGCCGGAACAATTGAAGCCTTCACTCAACAAGTGAACACACTAATTCAAGGCATTGCTGCTGGATACTCTGAAACCTACGGAGGTTTCCCAGAAAGCCTAAGCAGCTTTGAATCAGTCGTTGAAGCCATTTATGCCTCTATTGACGCAGGAACCTTTGACTCACTGCAAGATGTGGCTGATTATTTCTCACAGGATAGATTTCAGGTTGGACCAGAAGGTGACACCTACTTGAGAGAAGACGCAGCGATTACGGTTGGAGCCGCAAACGCTTTGCTTGCCATTGAGGAACTGGTTGATTCAATCGTTGGGACTGAAACTGGAGTGGTGTCTGATTTTGAACGAACAACCTCGTTGATTTACGACACCGCAGAGGCTCAGATTCAAGCAATGGATTTTCAGAATCTGACACTGGAAGAGCAGATTGAATTCCGCTATCAGGAAACTGCTGAAATGTTGAGTCAGCAACGAATCATTGCGCTATTGGTTCAAGACGAAGAAAAACGAAATGCACTTCTGCAAAGAATCTCACAGGCAGAAGCCAAAACGCTCGAACTGAAAAATAAACAACTGGCAGCACTCGAACGAGAACAGCAACTTCTGCAACTCCAGAACGTTGAAACCGGACTGCAAGCCTTACTGTCAGATTTTGAGCGCACGATTGAAAAAATTGATGAGTTGGTTCAAGGACTCTTTGACCAAGTCCAAGAATTGCTCTTTTCGGACTTTTCGCCATTGGGACCCCAAGAACAATTCGCTCAAGCTCAGAGCACCTACGAAAGCCTACTAGAAAACGCCTTTGACCAGGAGGCAACGGAAGATGACATCAAAGCACTGCAAGGATTCGTCAACGAATACTTGAGCGCAGCCAGAAACGTCTTCAAGTCTTCAACAGCCTACACCGACATTTTTGAAGCGGTTCTTGGGGATTTAACAGGACTAGGAATTCAGACTTCTGTGAATGCTCCAATTGGAGCCGTTGGCACTTTAACTTCAGGCGCAGAGGATTTGCTAGGCGATTTGCCGGAGGAGTTACAAACGGCAGTCAGTGACATGATAAGCGGACTCAACCTGGCAACGCTTGCCTTTGCCCAACAGCAAGTTGACTTCCTAACGACTGTTCATCAAATTGAACTAGAATTGAATGAAGATGACTTCACTGTTGACGTTAGTGGAATCAGCCTGGACTTAGGAACAATCACACCTATTGCAACAGCCGGAACGCCTTATTTGGGCGTTGTCACTCCAACCGTTAGCCTCAACACTACTTCTGTGTCGCAGTCATTCAATTCTTTGAGTTCTGCGATTAACTCAGCAATTCAAAGCTTTAATCAGTCACTTGCTGAAGCTGCGATTTACGCAAGACTTGGGTTTGATTATGAAAAAGGTCCGTACACTTATGGAAGTATTCAAACTGCCTACACATCCAATACGGACACAACAGAAATCACAAGATTTGGGTTGACGTCAATAGCAGACCAAGTAGCTGAGTTTAAAAGAGTTTTTGGGAATCCAATCGGTAACTATGCGGTTTCTTACAATTATCAAGGAGGAATGGGTGTTATTTCATTTTTTCAAAAATTGTCTCAGGCTCAGACTTCCTATGAATCAGCACAATCACCTTCTCTAGGAAACACAAACGTTAAAAAATACGGCTTCCGGCAAGGCGGATTAGTCCCAGACCCAATGGACACCATCCCAGCCATGCTCTCACCTGGCGAATACATTCTATCCCCAGAAACCGTTCGCAGATATGGCGTCAGCAATCTGAACCGCTTGAACTCTGGCGACACCGCAGCAATCAACGCAACGAGCGACCCAGAGGTAAAAAGATTACTTGCTGAATTGATTGTTGCCGTCAGAGAGAATGACACCGAGGTGAATGTTTATACAGATATGGAAGGCCAGACTAAGGCTGGTATTGAAGAATTTAGAAGCGAATTGCGAGAAAGAACGAGAAGGCAAGGCGACAAGTTTCTTCCGGCTAGGTACATCTGATGAGCCAGCTACTTGCCACGATTACGGTTGATGGTACGGATTACCGAGGTTCGCTTCGTGGCTTTGCTGGTCAAAATTTTTACCAGCCTTTTGTCAAGAGAATGCCGAGTTTAGAATTGGGGCAAGTCGAAGATTCAGGCAAGATTGGCGTGAAGTTTGGCAATATCACACTTACCAACGATTATCTAAACGCAAGCCATCCATTCGCCTTGCAAAGATACGAAGATTTACTCACTGCACCTAGGCTATATGCAACGACTTTGAAATGGGGAGAAGCCGGAAGCGACTTGTTTTCTGGAAACATTTTTCTTCAATCCGTCACTGATACAGAACTCACCTTTGCGCTCACAGACACCGAATTTACGAAAGGCGCTAGGCCATTTACCTTGACTGAAAATTTTGCCTTCGTGGAAGCTGTTATTTCTTCAGGCGCAGGAACACCAGTTTCAATTACCGCTTTGAATCATGGCTTTGTGACGGGTACGGTTATCATTTTCGAGCAGATGGATTCCTACGGGGAGTTGCTCGAATATCAATCGGTTGCAGTCGATAACTATTATTACGTTGTTCGCACTGGTTCAAACACCTTCACCTTGCAGGACAAAGACTTCATTCCGGTGACTTCTGGCTATGGCACAACCGGAACGTTTACCTCTGACGGTAACACGCACCGAGTGGGTGTGCCACTGAGAATCCCGTTCAGTTGGGGAATTGTCAAAAACGTCACGCCTGTGATTAAGAAAAGAGATGACGAAGTAGCGAACCCAGATTTGCAAACGAATAACAGCAGTTACCCGATTGAAATTAGAGAGGATGGCGTTTTGATTTATTCAACCGACAACACTAGTTCAGAATTCTGGAACGGTTCAGGCGGAAGTGGCGTTGCGCCAACCAGCACAGTAATAAAATTAAACGCTCCCACTACTGGTGGTGTTTTGAGTATTTCGGGAATCAGCAACAGAGGTTCAACTCTTTCGAGTTTTTACAATCACGTTGCGACTGAATTGAGCCTAACCCTAGACACGAGCTATGCGTAAATGGCTGGCGTCAACTACAACACCGATACCACGATCAGCGATGAGCAGGTGAACGACTCACCTGTTGAAGTACGCCTCAGCGTAACGGTAGAAATCGACACAAACGGAACGCTGACCGTTCGCTCACTGACCGTAGCCACGACAGCTTCAGAAGTTGAAATTTATTCGCCTTAGTTATGGCACAAGCAACCACTAGAAACGAGCCACTGATTGACTTCGCGGCAGATACTGCCAAAGCCGCAAACCTGTTGCTGCAAATCAACGGCTCTACTTTACGAGTGATTAACCGGATTCAATCCGGTGTGGCAGCCGCAACGGTGAGAACGCCTGAACTGCTTCAGTTGCAATTAGCGCCAGCCTATCCAATTAAAAAGGTTTTCAGCGAGTATGAATTCAATACGCCTTATCCAGATAGTGTAACGCTCGCTCAAGAAACAAAATATGTGGAAGTCCCCAATCTAGGCTATGGCGAAGAACAAGGTTATGACGCACTCAGCACGATTGAAGAGAAAGTCATTGAATATTTAAGAGCCATTTTGCAAAGCGAATCCGCGCCAATCTGCACGGCTCGAATTTTTGGGATTAAAGACAATTACCTTTTAGGCTATCGCATCATCTGCATTGACGAAAAGCAAAGCATCAAAGCCACAATTACCATAACTTCAATCATTTATAGCTTTGATGCAGAAGAGACAACAATCAGCGGACCAACCGAAATCGACTTTGTACGGAAAGAATGAAGATTATCTACACTAATCTAATCACTAGCGTTACCAGTTCAGCAACTCAGTTAGCTAGTGATTATGCCATAGCCAAAGTCGAGAACAATTATCCAAGGCAGCCTTATATTTCAGACGCAGCAACCGCAACAATTACCGTTACTTGCCCAGGTGCGGAAGCAATCTTCTTTAGTTATCTTGCAGAATCGGTAACAGTCACATTCAAGGATTCAGGCGCAAGCACTTTATCAACTGAAACGTACTCGAACACTTACACTTTGAGCGAGCAGTACCTACTCAACGAGAAAACCCACTGGAATGATTCGGTTTTTGTGGCTTGTCCAGCGACAACAAACACGGTTGAGATTGCGCTAACCAATTCGACAGACGTCAAAGGCAGTTTGGACGGTTGGGTGACAGCAAGCAATGGGAATCTAGGCAGATTGCAAGCGAGTGCGGCAAACATTTATTTTGAAGATTACCCACAAATTCGGCTGGGAACCTTTGTCTCTGATGGTGTTTTCACGGAGCAAATCAACCGGATTACTGGGGATGGGACAGGCTCAGAAGATTTGCAGTTAACCGGAAATGGTGGCTCAAACTTTACGGTTTCAAATATGAAGTTGCCGCTGATCGTCAACACGATTCGAGCCGGAAAAGTGCTGGAAACCTACAATCCAAACGTCGGTATGTCGATCAGCCGAGACAGTTTTGGAATCAGACAGGAGCGAGACAGTGGGTTAGTTTACCGATTGGGTGAAATTCGCAGAAGATTCAGCGGCAGCGTTCAAATACTTGAAAGCGAACGAGCAACAGCAACCAAGGTTTTTGCTGGACTGAGAATGCAACCAGTGGCTGCTCAGATTCTGGGCTATCAAACCAATACCGCAGTTTTTGGCTCTTTCTTTGAGCCTGCCAGCATTGCTTATTCTTATCCTGGCAGTCAACTCTATGACTACAACTTTGAATTTGTTGAGCTTATCTAAATGAGTTTATTAAAAACAAACGAAATACAGAATTACAACGGTTCGAGTCTTACACTAACCGCCAGCACGGTTTCGACTAGCGCACAGTTAAACACTGGTGGCAATATTAGCGTAACAGGTTCTTTAAATGTTTCAGATGATTCGACCACTAGAACCAATTTAGGATTGGGTACGATAGCCACGCAAGATTCAGATTCAATCACAGTTACTGGTGGAACGGCAACACTAGGCGCTTTGACCGTTTCTGGTTCAGATTCAGGAGACTTGGTAAGAATTACCCAGACAGGCTCAGGCAATGCGTTAGTTGTTGAGGATAGTGCAAACCCAGACAGTACGCCTTTTGTTGTGGATAGCAGTGGGAATGTTGGGATTGGTACAGCGAGTCTAACTTATAATCTACATATAAAAGAATCCACAAATTCTTCAGCAATTAATTTACAAACAGATGGATCTGGTGGTTGTGATGTTATACTTCAAGCAACAAGAAGCGGTGCTGCATTAATTGGTGTAGGTAGTTCAAATGGGGCATTGTCATTTGGTACTGGAAACAGTACTGGTATAGGTAGTACAGAACGCATGCGGATCGATGGAAGTGGGAACATTGGAGCACCATCTGGAACGAATATTTACAACGCATCAGACCAAAGACTAAAACAAAATATCACAGATTTATCAGGCTGTTTACAAAAAGTCCTTTTAATGCGTGGTGTATCCTTTAATTGGATTGATAATTTTTGCGACTCAGAAGCAGATAAAACCTTGTATGGGTTAATTGCGCAAGAACTTCAGACAGTTGATGTAAATCTTGTTGACAGTTTCAGTGATAACACAATAACTGCTGGTCAGGTTACTGTTGAAAATCCATTACGAGTTAATGAAAAATTTATTATCCCAATGTTGGTAGAAAGCATCAAAGAACAACAAACCCTCATCGAATCCCAGCAGTCACAAATTGACGAACTTACTGCAAGAATTGAAGCACTAGAAACCAATTAAAAGGCCGAGCATATGCCAGCAGAACCAAACACAATGATTCAATTAGTCCAAGATTTAGGTTTTGGCATGGCTTCTCTCACCTTCAGCGGTTGGTTGATCGTGTTTCTTTTAAGAGGTTTTGAAAAGGAGAGAAATATTTGGCTAACTAAGGACTCTGAAAGCGATATTCGCGTCAGCGAGCTATTACGGGAAAATTCACAATTACAGCAGGCCACCACAGAAAAGCTCGCGAACCTTCAAGCCGCGCAGTCTCAGCAGCTTTTAGCAGTTCACGAAAAACTCAACACTACTTTGACGAACATGACCGTTGCGATTAGTGAGCTAAGTCAAAAAATGGATAATCTAAAAAAATGAAACCGATTCTCACAGGCTTGGCTTTGCTGCTTTCCACTTCAGTTTACGCATTGCCTGTCGAGTATAAAACGCTTCACCTGGTTTCATGGGCTTACCAATGCTCACTTCGTCTGGCTCCCACCTATCAAATGCAAGGCATGACTTCAAATCTCGCCATGCAATCGGCCATTCAGCTTTGCAGTTGTGTGATTGACCATTACCGCGAAAATCACAGATATGTCGATTTGCAACTAATGCCTTTGCCACAGAGAGAGGCGTTTGGCGAAATGTATAGTCAAGAATGTATTGATTACCCAGAAAAGGAGACTTGATGGACTATATTGACCATTCTGAGCATTTTTCGAGAGACGAGCTGAAGTGTAAATTCACAGGTGAGTGTGAAATGTCAGATTTGTTTCTGACGAAGCTTGAAACCTTGCGCCAGCACTACGGCAAACCTATCAGACTGACTTCAGCGTATCGCTCGCCAGAGCATCCGGTTGAAAGAGCGAAAAACAAAAACGGTTCAACTTCAACAGGCTATCATGTATTGGGGCGAGCAGTAGACATAGCCTGCTGGAATGCCGATGGGGCAAGGCTCTTAGAAATCGGAATTCAAATGTGCCTGTTCGGTGGCTATGGCTTTTCTTTTACTGGCTCAAGCCGCTTTCTTCATGTCGATGACCGTGAAGACGGTTTAATGATTTGGAGTTATTAAAATGGAAGGATTTTTGGAGATTTTCAACCAAGCGGTTGATTCTGGCGGACTTGAACTGATACTTGCAGCAACCGGAATGGGCGCGGCTGTTCCAGGCGTTTTATTGTATAAAAAAATCAGAAAAGCGAAAAAACTGAAGGAGCAACTGCTGGGCTAGTGGCGGATTTCAAATATTGCCACTTAACGGAGGTGTCAAGATTCCTCTGAAGGTGGCTCCCCAAGCTGGACTCGAACCAGCGACCCAATGATTAACAGTCACCTTAGCTTTTTCGGCTGTAGGCTAGATGAATGCTGGGCTTGCGGCCTTCTGTTTTTTTCTTTGAAACAGTGTTTTGTGGCGAGTTTCCTAGTTTATTGACCAGATCGACTTGCTGCAAATGGTCACTATTTAAATAAGACATGGTTGTTTGAATGCTCTCATGTCTTAGTAGCATTTGAACATGCACCGGATTTGAAGACTCACCAGATAATAGTTCAGTCGCAACTGTACTTCTAAACGAATGCAACGGTTTCGCGTTCTCAATCCCCACCTTCTGCAAAGCCTTTCTCATTGACTTAGTCAAATCACCTAGCGAACTATAAAGCGGCTGACCTCTGCCGTTGTCCAGCACATAACGCTCGCCTTGAATATCCTGCGCCTGAATAAATTCTTTTAAATCCTCAGCAATGGGAATGATTGCGTCTTTCCTGCCTTTGACCTTCCAATCCTTTGTTGAGCGAAGTTCGATTCTGTCTGGATAAACATTATCCCAACGCAAGGCCAGAAGCTCACCACCACGCATTCCAGTGAATCGCAAAAACCACCAGGCTCGAAGCAGCACCAGAAACCGTCTTCGTTTGGTTTCGCTCCAGCCTTGTTCTAAATGCTGGCGCAAATCTTCTAGTTGTTGAGCAGAAAAGACAGCAGGCAAAGGTTTTGACGAGCGAACGCTTTTAACTTTAATTGCGGCTGGTAAGTAACCTTGCTCCCAAGACCAATTAAGAATCGCTCGAACTGCTCGAAGATAAGAATTACAACTATGGTCATTCAATCCAGCCTTTCTTAAAGCCAGAACGAACTTGTCAGTCAACTGTGCGGAGTGAAGCCGAATGCGATAGTCACCAACTACTTTTTGGTAGCGAAGCAATTGCTGCCGATACTTGCCAACCGTCCGCCAGTCACGGTTTGCTTGAACGTGCGCTAGGAACAAATCCAACAACTCACTGAAAAATAAACCTTGTTCGTCAGTAAGACTCTCAACTTCTCGCGTCAGTCGCTCTTTAAGCGTCAAAAATCGCTCAACGAGCAAGGCGTTCAACTGGTCAGGCTCTAAGCCTTCAGCATCCACAAAACGAATCAAGACTCGACGGTATCTTTTCTTACCAATCCATAGTTGACCAACATAGGCTTTTTGCCGTTGGTCATGGACGATTTCGTTTTTGTGGCTCAAATCCTGTCACTTAGTTGGGGGGGGTAACTTTTTTGAAGCAATATGTAAAAGAATATAGTGTGGCAGGATTTTACTGGTCTTCAGGTGCTACATTGGGACTGATACCCAATTGTCTGGTTGGTTGTACCATTCCGGTACGATTCGCTGATTCCGTTTTTTTTTGTCTTCCTCAAGCCTCTCAATCGTTTTCTCTAGGCGTTCAATATATTTCTTTTGAATTGATATGACTTCGTCCTTTAGGCGTATGCTTTCTGGATTCATGGTCTGCGATGAATCTGCCTTCATTTCTTTACTCCTACCTTCAGAGTCCAAAAAAGAAGAATCAATTGATTTTTCAAGCAAAATTTTTTTAATTGCCTCAATTGGTATTGAATTCTTTCTGCGCCTTTCGGATAAGGCCGCTGCACTCATTCCCAGCATTTCAGCTAATTCTCTATCAAATCTTAGATTCAAAAGACTTTTAGCCTTTTCAATAATTTCAGAAGAATTCACCACGCACCTTTAAATTTTTCTTGATTTTATCAATTGATTAATTAAGATGGAAGCACTTGCTGCCTAGCAGCTAGGCGAAATACTAAGTGTTTACTCTTTAAAAATCAATTTATTAAATGACTTCTTTGTTTGATTTGTCGCAGATCGTTCAAGCCCATCCTGACCGTATCCGCTACTGGCGCAGCAAAGGACTGATTCCAAAAGGAACGCAAGTCCACAAATATGCACCAATCATTTTTTCAGACACAGAAGTCCAAGAAATCAAGAAATTCTTCAAAAACAAGAATGATTGACGAAGAACTACGCGAAGAACTCGCCAGCATTCGCAACCTGCTGACCGAAGTTTTGGTCAATCAGGACATTCTCAGCAAAAAGATTTCCGCTGACGTTGCCATTCAGGCGACTCAGTCAGAAAGAGCGGTTGAGTTGAACCGCTTACGGCAAACCGCAAGCCGTGCCACTCAAAAATTGCGGACTAACTAGAAGAGGACATATGGATAAGCTTTGCGCTCAAATTCAAAGGTTTAATTTTATTAACGACGAATTGCGAGTCATCGCACCATCAATGGATACAGACTTCAGAGAAGGCGTTGCAGCCTACTTGGTTGCAAACAGAGGCGGATTGACAAAAAAAGACATTGCTGACGCTAAAAAAGCCATGTGGTTCAGAGGCGAAAAGTACGCAAATCAATTGATTTCTCAATTTAAGTAATTCGCAACCGCAGCCTCTTTGTGGGCTGCCTGTTGACTGAGCCATAGTTATTTCAACTCATTGACCGAGTTGGACGGTTTCGGGAGAACCGGCTGGAGCGGCTATGGCTCATTGAACAGTCTACATGGGGAATCAAAGCCTTGTTTTTGTAATGGCGGAGGGGTCTGCCAGCAGCTTGAGCAAGGCTTCCCCACCACAACATGGAGTTGAATCATGACAAGCACACCAACCATTCAGGCTCAATTCTTTCGAGCCGAATCTAAGAACAAATCCAGAATTATCACACACTATTCAGCGCCTTGGTATCGCAAGCTCTGGTGGCGCATTCGCTTGTATTTCATTAACCGGAAGTATGCACGAAGGCTTAGAAAGATTTGAAGCCTTTAAGGAGGAAACCAGAAGGATTGAAAGGCACTATTGGGCGCTGGTTCGTCAGTCCGAAAGGCGCGAGGCGAGCTTCTGCCAGTTATATGAATGCAGTCGTTGCGGCAAGTTGTCGCACCAGAAGCATGAGCGAAACTGCTTTGATTTGAAGCCTTTGGACATTAGCCAGGAAGAGAAGTTCAGCAGGCTGGACGATCCATTCAACGAGAATACTTGGGACGACAAGGCAATCATTGACGATTAGAACCTGCACCAATTGCGGCCTGAAGTTTTTGACCGAAGGCGAGGAAAGGACTTGCGGACAGATTTGTTTTGACGAACTGAAGGCCAAGCACACCAAGCCTCAGTGTGTGATTTGCTCAAAGCGGTTCAATAGAAAGTCCAGCAGCCACAAGACTTGTAGCCACAGTTGTGGCTATGAGCTGAAGAAACAAAACGCTGCCAGATACCGCAACAAAGTCAGAAAGCCGAAAGTCAAGATTGCCTGCGAGCGATGCAGCAAGTTGTTTTTACCCACTCGCAAGGATCAGCGGTTTTGTGGATCTAGGTGCTACAACCAGCACTACAAAAGAACCGTAATCGTTGATCCAAGACCATGTGTTGAATGCGGTGAGGTGTTCCAGCCGAGAACTGAGCGCAACATTCTATGTAGTCACCAATGCCGTTATATCAACGACAAAAGACGAGCTTACGTCAGAGGCACGATTTCCAGAATGCCTGGGACTTTGAAACCCAAAGAATGTCTGGTTTGCCAGAAGACGTTTCAACCAAAAGCTGGAAGCCAAAAATACTGTAGCCCAACCTGCAACGGTTTGGTTCACCTCAAAAGAAACCGCTCAAGGCTTGACCACAACAGACTTCTTAAATGCTGGATTTGTTCAAAGCAATTTAAGCCAGTGACGAGCAAAAGCCGAGCAAAGTTTTGTTCTGCTGAATGCCGCAAAGTCCACTTTGGAAATAAGGCTGCTGAGAAAAGACAAGAGCTAGAGATTGAGGCGAAGAAGCAGGTTGAAGTCAAAGAAAAGTGGAATGACGCATCAGTCACTTCAACCGAAGTTCCGGCTGATTCGATGTTTCCCGAAGAGATCCTTGCGTTTATCAAGCGAGGTGGACAAATCACGCAATACCTGAATCCGGTCTGGGTAGAAGGTTCAAAACCTTCTCAATACGAGGATGATTTTATAACAGATTAAGCCTTCTGGTTTTCCGGTTTTGCCCATCCTCCCTAAAAAAACGGGCAACCATTCATGTGCCGGAGTAAGCAATAAAGCTTTTCTCAACTCAAGCTAAAGCTGGCTGGAAGGCGCGAATGATTTACAAAGAGATTAAGCCTTCCGGTTTTCGGTGTTGCTGGGATCAATCATGGCTGCAAAGCTTCAAAATCAGCAACAAGCATTGAACCGAAGAAAGTGATAAAGCTTTACGAGATAACTTAATTGAACAGAAGGCGTAGGTCATAGCGTCATTTTGTCAAAAAAGTATCCGAATTTAAGCTCAAGCTGGCTGGAAGGCGCGAACAAATAAGGTGCGATGGGTTAAGCTGCGTTTAGTTATGATTCGATCGGTTGTGTTAAGACAAGGTTATTTAAAGCTAGTGAGATGAACATTTAGGTGTTCATCTTCCTGTCTTTAAATAGTGTTTGATCTGATACGCTTGGATACGTTGTGATCGGTTGCGTCAAGATTTGACATGCTAGGGTATGCCAAGGTTGAATGCGTTATGTTCTGTTACGCTTTGATAGGTTGGGCCAAGATTTGTTAGATCATGCTTAGATTTGTTCAGGCAGGACAAGAGAACCTTTAAAGGTACTCATTATTAATATGGTATGGAGTGGTATGGACCACTCCTTTCCATCATTCACTCATGATTAAAAGGAAAATATGGAAATTGGAAATTTCAGGCTCACAGGTGTGACGCCTTTGCTGATGCACAATAACGTTACGACTGACCCACTGCATCCATTAGCGAAAGCAGCAAAGAAGATTTCAGCCGTAAAGAAGAAAACGGAAGAGCATCACTTAGAACTTCAGTGGATTGACTTCTGTTCTGGTCTTTATCATGACGAGAAGATTGGACCTTACATTCCTGGCTATGCTATTGATGCCGTAATTCGAGAAGCTGCGAAACTCAGCAAAGATGGAACAACCGTCAAGCGAGCCTTGCAGTGTACAGTTGAGAAATGCCGTCTTGAATATGATGGGCCAAGATCCATCAAAGGACTGTATGACAAGAACTTTTTTGATCGCAGACCAGTGACCGTCAACCGGAACAAAGTCATACGGACTAGGCCATGCTTCCCAGAGTGGTCAGCAGACATTCAGATAGCTTATGAGCCGAGTTTTTTAAACCGTGAGCAGGTTGAGCGATTCATTGATATTGCTGGGAAAATGATGGGTTTGTTGGACTATCGACCAACCTACGGAAAGTTTAACTCGGAGATTATCAAATGAATGAAGAAAAGTTTGATTTGCTCCCAGAATTTCCAGCTTGGAAGGCTCAGATTCCTGACCTGTTGAAACGGTATCAATTGGGCGAGTTGATCCCAAGTGAATACTTTTTTGAGTTGTTTGACAACAACCCCAAGGAAGCTGGAATCAATGCCGTTGAGTATCAAAAGCGACAGCTTCAGATGATGACAGACATGGATCGTCTAAAGAAAATTCTGTTGGTTCAATACAAGCGTGATTTGCAGAATGTCCACGCTCAAGGCTATCGGTTGGTTCCGCCAGCCGAGCAAGCAGAAATTGCCGAAAGAGAAGTGCATGTGCAGATTGTAAAGGTATTGAAAAAGGCAGAAGAGCGAGTTGTAAACACTGACCTTGAAGCACTTAATCAAGATGAAAAACGGAGGCATATGGACGCTTCAGTTCGTTTAATTAACCTAGCGAACATGGCAAAAAACGAGCGTAAGCTTGTGCCACACTACCGAGAGCAAGACCTTATTGAATAGGGTGAGGTTCGATATGTTGCGATAGGATTAGATATGCTGATGTGAGCTATGTTCTGCTCTGTTTCGATGAGTTGCAATGGTGTCGGGTGTGATATGTTGAGGTTAAATAAGGTAAGGAACAACAACCTCGCTGGAAAAGTTAAGCATTTATCGAATAAGGCAATAATTAATATGTTTGGGTAGGATGTGTTCAGTTAAGATCGGATTTTTTCAGATCAGTTCTGGTGAGTTCGGCTAATTTGAGTCCGGTTGAGATAAGATTAGTTCAGACCAGTTATGGTCTGGTAAGGTAACCAAAAAGGATAGTTATGAACGAATTAATCAAATCAGTAGCGTCAGAGTTAGGAGTTGACCAAAATACACTGCATGAAGTGTTGTCGAAGTCCATTTTACCAACCGGAACCAAGCAAGAACATCTGGTTGCGTTTTTGACCATAGCCAAGCAGTTCAAGTTGAATCCGGTGACAAAGGAAATTTGGGCATTCCCAGACAACAAAGGCGGAATCACAACCAGTATTTCCGTCGATGGCTACATCAAGATCATGAACAACCATCCGCAGTTTGAGCGGATTGAATTCGGCAGAGAGGCAGATGACAAAGGCAAAGTCATTTCCGCCACGGCTCGCATTTATCGCAAAGACCGAACCCATCCAACCGAGGTGACAGAATATCTAAGCGATTGTTATAACGATCGAAGTCCAGCATGGAAGAACTACCCCAACCGAATGCTGAGACAAGCAGCCATGAAGCAAGCCATCCGCTTGTGCTTTGGCATCACTGGCCTAGATGGAGAGTTTGATGAAAACGGAGCAACCGTTGAACCGAATCCGCCAGACAATGAGCCATTTATTGAGGCAAAGGCCAATCCGGTTTTTGAACGCTGCAAGGCGCAGTTTGAAGAAGCCAAGAACCGCAACGGTTACGAAAACGCTCGACGCATGGCGCGAGAAGCCAGCAATCACAAGCAACTGAGCAAAGACGAAATCACTGCATTGACGCAACTGATGACCCAGACCGAAGACCGTTTGGGGTTGATACCGGAGACTGATGAAAGTGAAGCTGTCGTGGCATGAGCTGGCAATGGCTACCGAAATCGGAAGATTGCGAAACCTAGCGAATATCAAGTATCAGCGCAAGGATTCTACCAACCAGACTCGCTACGATTGGCACAATCATTTGGAAGGCGCTTGTGGTGAATTAGCGGTTGCCAAGGCATTAGGCCGCTATTGGGACGGCAGCGTGGATACGTTCAAAAAACCGGACGTTTGCGGCTTTCAGGTACGCACGGCATTGAGCCACAAGAACCTCATCATCAGACCGATTGATTCCGGTGAGGACAACTTTGTCTTGGTGACAGGCAATTCGCCAGTTTACGAGATTCACGGCTGGATCAAAGGCAGCGAAGGCAAGCAAGACCAGTTCTGGAGAACAGACGTTCGTTCTCCTGCTTGGTTTGTTCCGATTAAATACCTCAATCCTTTTGAAACGCTAGAGGTTTGAATGACCGTCATCAAGCGAGTTCCCGATAATATTCCATACACGGTAATCGGGAATCACATTCTACAGAATGACAACCTCTCACTAACTGCCAGAGGCTTGCTAGCGTATCTCATCAGCAAGCCACCAGACTTTCAGATTCGGGTTGACCAGTTGCGTGACCATTTTCAGGAAGGCCGAAGGCGAGTAACAAACGCATTGGAAGAACTGAAGGAATCGGGATTTCTGAAGAAGCAACAAATCCGCAATGACAAAGGACAGGTGAAGTCTTGGCAATGGATTATTAGCCAAGAGCCACAGAATCCAGATGTCCAGATGTCCACTTCTAGCCATCTGGAAAATGAACCTGAAAAACCAGATGTCCAGATGTCCACAAGTAGCCATGTGGACAACTATATAAATAAAAGAAATAAGGATGAAATTAAATATAAAGAAAAAAATAAAGAATTAGATCCAGCTTTTGAAAGCTGGTGGAGTGATTGGCGGATGAAGGTGACGAGGAATCCAGGCAGGAAGGCAAAAGCCAAGGAACACTTCAAAAGGCTGTTGGCAAACTTCAGCGTTGCTGAGATTGAGATTGCCACGAATCACTACTTGGCAGAATGCGGAGACAGCTTTACCAAAGACGCTGAACGCTTTCTAGTCGCAGACTTGATTCAGCAGCACCAAGAACCGCCAATTGTGCCAATCCGAGGTAAGCCGCAGGAACAACCTCGCAGACTCACCGCACAAGAGCAATCAGTCAAACGCATGTTGGAGGATTATGCAGAACGTCACGGAGAAACAGGTGATTCAGGCTTTGGCAATGGTTTCGATGAATTTGAATCGACCCATACCGGAAGGATTGCACCAGCTCTGGGTTCAAGCCTTTTGCAATGAGGCTCAGATTGATCAAACTGACTTTTCCAAAGCCATTACAAAAGTCATCAGCACAATGAGCCAATGGCCCACTATTGCGGACATCAACGCAGTTTTGAATGTCATTGCGAAGTATCGGATTCAAGAACCAAAAGCCTTGGCTTCTGTTGATTGTCGCAGACGTCAACAACTCTCAAAGCAGTACCTGACTCAGTTGAAGGCTCTTGCAAGCACCTAATGATTACCTTCAATATCAGACCAGTACCCAAGCCAAGGCAAAGCATTCGAGACAAGTGGAGTCCAAGCAAGTCAACGCTCAGATACCGATTGTTTGCTGATGAACTTCGTTATCAAGCGATGGATAAAAAGTTTGAGTTGCCGGACAGCTTTGCCGTTGAATTTGTGATTCCCATGCCCAAAAGCTGGTCGATTCGCCAAAAGTCTTTGATGAACGGAAAACCTCATAAGCAAACACCGGATTTGTCTAACCTGCTGAAATCCTTAGAAGACGCACTAAGAAAAGAAGACAAAGAAATCTGGGACGTTCACGCTTCAAAACGCTGGGGCGAAACCGGACTGATTCGGATCTATTCACCAAACGACGATTTTGATTGGGCTGACTGATGATTTGCTCTTTGAAAGATTACACAAATTGGCCCAGCAAGCTGCCAGATGAACTTTTATCAAATCGCGAGTGGTGGACTCAAATGCGACTTGATGATTTTTATGTGGAAAAAGCTGGACATCGCAGATACTTAGAGAATTCAGCTTATTATAATTCAGAAGGTGTTTGGTCAAAGCGTTGTTCTCAATGTCAAAAAGAGTTTCCTAGAGAAAAAAAATATTGGAGAAAAAACGGTTCAAAAGACGGAATGACTTCAGATTGTTTAAGTTGCAGACGAAAGAAAAACAGAGAAGTGGCTAAAGAAAGATATCGTCAAAATCCTGAAAAAATAAAGCAACAAATTAAAAGGTGGGCGACTAAATATGCTAGTAAGCAAATCGAAGCAAATGTTCAAAAAGACTTAAAAATGGAGATTGGTGGCGAAACAGAAGTCCCAACAGTTTACGGCAGAATTGATTTACTAACCTCAGACACTATTTATGAAATTAAGGATTGGCGTTACTGGAAGCAAGCACTCGGACAGGTGTTAACCTATGCGATTGAATATCCTAGACACAGAATGGTTCTTTGTCTATATGGCAGAAAAGAACCTAAAAATTGGCAGCTAATTACAGAAGCTTGCTTCAGATATAATGTCGAAGCTGAATTTCACATTAAAAATTAAAGATTGAAATGATTCTCTCTCACCAGACTTTGAATGGACTCAAAGAGTTGGGGCATTTGCCAAGATTCGCCCAGGTTGGACCTTGCTCTGTTGATTTGCACTTGGGCAACACCTTCGCTCAGTTGGGAATCAAGCAGAAGTTTCTGTTCTTGGATTCAGAATCCGTTTACCAGCACGTTCAGACTGAAGATTTTTTGCTGGAGCCTTCCAAGTTTGTTCTGGCAAGCACTCAGGAAAAAATCAGTGTGCCGAATCACTTAGCGGCTTTTGTGGCTGGTCGCTCGTCAGTCGGAAGGTTGGGCTTACAAATCCAGAATGCTGGCTTCGTCGATTCTGGTTTTCAAGGCCAGATCACGCTCGAACTGTACAACCAAAGCGAAAAGCCAATCTTGTTGAAAGCAGGCGTGAGGATTTGCCAAATTGTTTTCTTTCAATTGGACGAACCAACCGCTCAACCGTACCAAGGAAAGTATCAGGGACAGGAAGGCGCAACAGGTTCGCGGCTTTACAAGGATTTTGAGGCGTGACGATTGGTAAACTTTGGCGAACCAAACTGAGGAGTCGCCACAGCGAGTGCTGGCAATCCACGCGAAGCAGGTTTGCTCAATCAAAAGCAATAAAGGCGATTAACGGACGCTCGCCTGACGCTGCGCCTCAATGAATGAAAAGATTTTCGATGAAGTGGAACGGTTACGTTTTTACGATCCAGACTTGTACGTCTGGTTTGAAGAGCGAGCCGCAATCATGCAATTCGATGGTGGGTTATCCAGAGAGGAAGCCGAACGTGAAGCTTTACACCTTGCTCGACAGAAGAAAGCCTTTAAGCGAACGCTTAGAAGAGAGGCTTGAAAAGCTGAAACAAAAACCAGCCATGCGATTCTGCGAATCCTGCCAGACGCACAAACCCAACACCAAGGTTTTCTTCAATGATTTCAAAGCTTGTAAACTTTGTCAGAGAATAGCCCATGCCACTGAAAGGCGACACCGGACTAAAAATCCCAAGGCAGTATCTGCGCTCAGTCGCTAAGAAAATGCCGGATGCTGTAGGAAAGGCAGTCAGAGATACGCTCTTCGATGTACGCTTTGCCTTGTACGAAGAAATGGAAGACGTCTTTGACCGTCCAACACCGTTTATTGTACCACCAAACAAGAAGAAACCTGGCAGACGAGGCAGCTTGTTTGTCGAGTATGACATCAAAAAGCAATCGGGCAGAGTTTACGCGAAAGACCTCAAAGGTGTGGTTGGTAGCACCTTAACAGGTGAGGAAATTTTACTGCCACACATCACAGGCGAGGACAGAGCATTCAAACGCTTTGAGAAGTCCTTGTATCGTGAAGGCTTGATGCCTAAAGGCTACTACGGAGTTCCAGCGAAAGGCATTCCGCTAGACAAATATGGAAACCTGAAGCGCGGCATGATTACGCAAATGCTGAGTTATCTGAAAGCAAATGCGGACGCAGCACAGAATACAACCGAGGAATCCGGCAGAAGGAAGAAGTGGCGTTACTTTGTGGTGAGGGACCGAGCAAGAAACGCTTACGGAATCAAGAGGCGTACCGGATACAAAAAGGCCAGCCGCGACGAGTGGGTGATTGTCTACGTTCGCAGTTCAAACTATGAAGCAGAGCGACTCGACTTTGACTTTGTGGGCGAACTCGCCATTAAACGCCACTGGCCTAGAAATTTTGCCTACTGGCGCAAACAGATTATGGATCAAAGACAGAGGAAGGTAGCGGCTTAATGGACATTGTCTGCATTCTATTCAACGGCAAAGAGCGGCACCTACCCAGCTACAGCGCAAACGCTGGCTACTCTGCTGAGTGGGTGGACAAATTGGCGCGAGCGATTAAGCGCAATACGACAAAGAGCCACAAGCTGATTTGTTTGACTGACCGAGAATATCAGTTCAACGAAACCGTCACGCAAGTTGCGCTCGACTGCGAGGATCTGGGCTGGGCTTGTGTCATGGAAGCTTTTCGACCTGGGCTTGGCAAAGGCCGCAGGTTTATCTTGGGACTCGACACACTGATTGTCGGAAACATTGACGAGTTGCTGAATTGGCGAGGTGAATGCGGATTACTCACAGATCCATTTGAACCACATACTATCTGCAACGGTATCGGCTTATTCTCAGCCGCTGAAGTCAAGCGAGTCTGGAATCTTTGGCAACACCGAGCAGAAAGCGGAATCAATTATCAGTACAAGAACCTACCGAGCGAGATGGCTTTTCTTCGTGTTGTCTGTGCGAACGCCACAAGGCTTGACCAAGTCTTTCCTCATGAGATTCAAAGCTACAAAGTTCACTGGACAAATCAGCCTGAACATAGAAGCAAAGCAAAGATTGTTTACTTTCACGGCAATCCAAAACCACCAAACATTGAACCTGAACTGATGGCGCACTGGCTATGAACATTCACTCAACTGTTCACGTTGAAGGTGACGTTACCTTCGGAAAAAACGTAAAGATCGGGCCGAATGTCTGCCTCTATGGTCCGTTGGACATAGGCGCAAACTGCGAAGTCTATCCTGGCGCAGTCATTGGCTCAGATCCGCAGCACCGAAGCAGACGAAAGTTGATGGGCGTCAAGATTGGCAAAGGCTCAGTGATTCGTGAATACGTCACGGTTCACGCTGGGATTCAACGCCAAACCGTAGTCGGAGAGTTTGCTTACTTGATGGCTGGCAGTCACGTTGCTCATGATTGTTATCTTGAAGAAAACGTCACGCTTGCCAACTCTGCGCTCTTGGCTGGACATTGCCACGTTATGAAGAACGCAAACCTTGGCTTAAACGTCAGCGTTCACCAATACAGTGTGATTGGCTCATACACAATGCTGGGGATGGGTACGGTTGTTCACTCTCGCAGTCGGATTGAGCCTGGTGTTGTTTATATTGGCAATCCAAGCAAACCGCTGAGAATGAATCACCTGTCGATGAACCGCAGCCATGTCGAGCTTCAGGAACTCGAAGACGAGCGAAAACGGTTTGAAACCTTGCGAAAGCAGATGCGTTAGGTACTTTGCCACGTTTCCCCAGCGGGTACTTATGAC